>MDSY01021842.1_pt1 | contig 48668 bp, 32 predicted proteins | sample 811131 | NCBI WGS metagenome assembly MDSY01 (sample SAMN05326643, study PRJNA326480) | marine metagenome | isolation source: seawater | place: Atlantic Ocean: South West | collected 2010
CGTATCGGGATGGTGAGGAATTCCTCACATGACGTCGTGAAAAACCAACAAAGTGGTACACGACGCACGCAGTACAAGGCGAGCAGGATTTTACGGGATAAAAAAGAAAAGAAAAAACGTACCTGCTGCGTTCGCGTGACGAGCAGGTCCATCTCGTCCACGACCAAAATAGTGACGCGCCCGTCGCTACCTCGGCCCTCCTTGAACCGCTGGTCCAAAATGTCACACGCGCGTTGAGGCGCGAGTCGTTCGCCTAATAGCTCCTCCGCGATCGCGGAATAAGCATGAGCAGGGGTTTGCAAACGCAAGCCGTTCAGCTCCACGTGGTTGAAACGGGGAAGGTACCCGTCTCGGGATTTCTTTCGGAGCGTTTTTATAACCTCCCGCACGGTTGCCGTTTTTCCAGTTCCAGGCACACCTGAAATGTAAATACACCTTCCACGACACCCCGCGCCTTCGTTGATCGCCTGTTCCACGAAATCCAGAATCTTGCCCCGTTCGGTTTCACGACAGGGCAGTGAACCAGGCGTGGTCGCCAGCGAAAGCGCCACTCGCGCCGCGCCGAGTTTCGTCGTAGGCGTCGCTCGCGTAACTTTCGGAACCGACATAGCGCCTAAGCCCATAACCCCGGACTCGCCGTTCGTTTGCGCCGCTTTGCGTCTTGACGCAGCTATGTGCCGGGAAACAGCCCTGCCTCGCTTTTGATTTGTCGGATTGGATGCTTTCTTTTTGCCACCCTTACCGCCTTTACCTTTACCCTTTGTTTTCTTACCACACCCGTCCGTTCCCCACTCGCCGCCGTCGTCCTCGACGGCGTCGTCGTCGTCGTCCTCGTCATCCTCCAGCCACTGTTCCTCGCCCCGGGCTAGCCTTCCAGTACGCCCCTGTCCCTCGTCATCCGAAAACTCGTCATCTTCCCACTCCACTCTGCGTTTGAACCTCCGGAAGTGCGCGTCATACGTGTACTCGCACAGGAACACGTCCTCGCCAGCGGCCTTGGCGGCGGCAACAGCAGCGGCGTCAACGGAATCAGAATGTTTGCGCATAGGGTCAGAGGAGTCATCATTGACGTTTCTAGTGTCATCACCAGCATCACCTCCTCCACTCTCACTTGCTTTCCTTCTCGCCGCGCTCGCCGCGTCCGCCGCGGCTTTCGCGGCATCTCGAAACTGCTGCGGCGGCAACACCGTGGCGGGTTTCAACAACGAATCGACGTTGTTCTCGTCCGTATTGTTGGTGAGGAACACTTCCCTTCTTGTGTGGTGTGATCTGCGTCCGGTGTGCGTCTCCTCAGGCGTGGCGAACCACCGGCCCACGAACTTGAACTCGCCCCCCTCGCTCCAAATGCACTCGATGCGGCACAGGTGAAGTCTGCCGTCGAGAAACTCGGTACATGCGGTGCGGCGCTTTGACACGTCGTCGTCGCCTCGCTCAGCGACGCCGTCCTCGGACGCTAAGCACAAAGGGCACACCCACTCCGCTTTCGGTACTTCGGTCAATGCAGGAGTTAAACACCCTAAGTGCCAACCCCTGAGACACGCGTCGCACTCCAACATGACGTCGGGCTCTTTTTCGTCGTCGTCATCGCCGCCTTCTTCACCCGCCTTCCCGTGCGTGGTCCCGCACGCCGCACACACCTCATCCCCGTCCTCATCGAGGTCCTTGGTTTTATCCGATATCACGTACGCGCAATCACCTCGACGAAAAACCTCCCCGTCAACCTTGACTTGTTCCCAGTACGACTCCATCGAGCGCGTTTTTGACTTCTTTTTCTTTTTAGAAGTTTTTTCTTTTCCGTCCTGTACCTCTCCGTCCTTTCCGGACTTTTCCTTGTCCTTCTTCTTCTTCTTCTTCTTCTTCTTCTTTTTCTTCTTGTCTTTGGTGTGGGTGGCGTCATAGTCGTCCGTGATTCGCATCTCGATGTCGTCCTTCCCTAGACTGGGATCTGTCGCGACGAGCGCCAACGCGGTACTCACCGGCTTCTGCGCGCGACCTTTTCCCTTCGTCTTGTTTGCGCTAGCCGCCTCTTGTTTCTTCGCGCCGAACGTATCAAACAGCCCGTAGTGCCTCGCTGCTTCTACTCGCGATCGGAACTTCACACCCTGTGGGTTGAAGAAGTAGTGGTAGGTCGACCCATCGGTACCGCGGACGTGTTTCTCCACGCGCCAGCCCGGCGCTAACGGCGCACCCCCGAGCGATAACATGTAATCAGCCAACCCGTCCAGCTCCACCGAGCCGTAGGACTTTTTAGGCTTGGGTTTTGAAGGGTGTTTCGGTTTCTGCGTCTGTTTCGAATGCGGGTGTTCTGTTTCCATCGCTCTGGACGTGGACGGGGCCCCGGACGAGTTCTTCGCGGAGGAGTCTCTCGTGTGTTCTTTCAGATTCAGATTCGTATCACTGGGACCGTCCGATCCTTTTGTTTTTTCGTCATCACCCGATGGACCCGATGCCGGCGCCGTACCCCTAGCGCCCATGACCTGCGCCAGCAACTGTTCCTTCGCCGCTTTCCGTGCTTTCTTCGCCGCGCGCTTCTCGGACTTGCTCAACGGCCGGCCGTCGTCATCACCGGGGGCGTCACTCTCCGCCCGTCGTTTTTTCTCCCTCCGAACGCCGTCAAAATCTTCACGGGCAAACACTTTCGGCGGAGCTTTTGAACCGGCATCCGCGTTTCTCCGCGTACGCGTCGCGTAGCCGGACATCGCGTAGCTATGCGACAATCACCCGTCCGTCCGAATTTGGTCGCCACTCGTGCCTGGCGTCACCGCGCCTTCCGTTGTGTTCGATCGCGTAGTATTTTTGAAACTGGCAAGATCTCGACTCGACAGACGAAGCTCGCTTGCAGATTCTAACTTCACTTTGTCAATCGCCCTTCGCCCTCGACACGTCCCTCGACAGCGTTCGCCATCTCGGCGCACGCGCGTGTGACCATGTCAGCATCCGCGATGGCATCGGCAATCTCGCCCTCTGTCGCGTCGCGCCTTTCCACACACCGCGAGTGGAGAGTACCCGTGACTCGGTACATTCGGCGCAATCCTAGACGACGTCGTGCGCCATGCGCGGCGGTCGCGTCTTCCTCACCCAAAACGGTGTGGATAGAAACAACAAACGTACAGGTTCTTCTCACCGCGCTGGAGTCAGGGCTGAGCACCACCGCGTTGTTCACCGATAATAACCTTCACCTGGCGGAGCAGTGGCGAGCGGTGGGGCGGTTCAACACATTCATCCTAAACGAAAAAACTGGAGTCGTGTCCGAATCCGATGATGAACCTGATTGGAATAAAAATTCAGCTCAAAAATCCATTGGCATCGTGTGCCCCGTGCACGACGCAACTGATGTGATTGATATCGCGAAACTTGCGGGGGTGGAACCGCTGGTCATCATAGATTGCGGGGGGGAAGAGGACGACGACGAGAATGACGACGATGAAAAAACTCCCGGATGGAAAATTATTCCGGCTGAAAACTTGATTGCGGCGTTTGGCAAGTCACAGGACTCGACGTTCATGGCCTTCGCTGATACCTTCCAAGACGCCATAGTGATGTTCGAAGCCCTGCACGTCGGGGTGGACGGCGTGGTGCTGCGGACGGAGGATCCGGGACAAGTAAGAGAGTTGTCGCGATATTTACAAAATGGAGCGAACGGAGGAGAGACTGACTTTCTCGCGGACGAGAGAAGCGAGAGTAGTACTACCTCTACCTCTTCAAACCAGCTGTCTCTCACCCCCGCTACTGTCACTAAGGTCCGTGTGGTCGGCGTGGGCGACCGCGTGTGCGTTGATTGCACGTCGAACTTCGACCCAGGAGAGGGTTTGTTAGTGGGGAGTTTCGCGAGAGGGTTGTTTTTGGTGCACTCCGAGTGCCTTTCGTCCTTCGGGTATGTCAACTCGCGGCCGTTTCGAGTGAACGCCGGGCCGGTGTGCGCGTACGTGCTAGGACCAGGAGGCGCGACTTCCTACCTATCGGAATTGAAAACCGGAGACGAAGTTCTTTCCGTGGATAGTCGTGGGAACACTAAAGTAAAAACAGTTGGCAGGGTGAAAATAGAAAAGCGACAGATGGTGCTTGTGGAGGCGGTCGTTGTGGACGGCGATTGCGACGAGTTTGACGATCAATTTGAAAGGGAAGATGAAGCGTTCATCGATGAGGGCTTCATCAGCTCATCGGCATCCGATGACGATGACGTTTGTCTCACGACTGAAGAAGGCAATAAAAAAATAACAACCTATGCGGCGCTGTTGCAAAACGCCGAGACGGTGCGGTTGGTGCATGATACAATCGGATCGGCGGTCTCGGTCTCGACCATAAAGGTTGGCGATTCAATCTTAGTGCACCGGTTGCGAGGAGCCAGGCATACGGGGATCGCCATTTCGGAAGAGGGGTGGGACGAACGGTGATGGTGTGGGGTGGTAGGGGAGTGTATGGGTTATTAGGCAAGAGTAGCGATGTCGAAACTCTAAATTTATAGGCACACTCATGGATTATCGCTCCGTTTTCCCGACCCTCGTGAATCTCACTCTCCTTTTACCCCCACCCAATCTCGCCCCTTTAGCTCACACGCCCACGCGCACGGCCTTCGTCGAAGACCGCGAAGGGAGTTTCATCGTCGCCAAGGTCACCAAACGGACTTTAGATCGACTCGCGGTTCGACGGAAGTACGCGCACGTGTTCGTGACTTCCACACATCGCTGGGTCTCGTGCCCCGTGTCGCTTTTCACAGGAGAGATGTCGAACCAGTACCCTCCTCAACCCAGCGCCCCCCCCGGCGCGTGCGCCCCCCCCCAGGCGGCGTACGGTCAGCCCGTGAGCGGCCAGCCTGTTCCTACGCTGACCCCCAGCGCCACGGTGACGCACGTTCAGTACCCCCCCCAACCCGTGGCCGGGATGCCGGTGGGCGGCCAAGGGTACAACGGCCCGACGTACGGGTACCAAAACAGCCGATTTCCCCCCGGCCAGGGCGGGCAGCAGTTCCGCATGCCGGATGGGCAGGTTTTAGTGGTGACCGAGGATGCGGGGAGCATGGCGCACGTCGTGTGTAGGAGTTACGCTCGAGCCGTGAGACTATTCAGTATTGTGGATGCCTTGATATGCATCTTATACGTAGTCAGTGGATTTTACTACGCCGCGATTGCTTTACTCGGCCCGATTTGCGGGTACCATGGCGCGCGGATGTACATGAAACCGCACACCCTAACCTACGTCATTTTCTGTTTCGTGAACCTGATTTGGCGCACAGCTGTGTTTATTACGGCCACGACGGTTGCGTCGCAAGTGTTGGGGTTCCTCATGGTGCTGGTGGAGGTGTACATCACGCGGCTGGCGATTCAGTTTTACAAAATTCTCAAGTCATTTTCGGAGGAGGATTTGAGGATGTTGAGAGCGATGGAACACATGCCGGCTAGGGTGGTGTATTGGTGATTTGTGGATAGGGAGACGCGACGGTAGAAAAGGAAGTGTGCAATACTAGAGAATTCAAAGCAGTACTGGTAGCGACGCTCGGTTGATTTCTTTTTTTCTCTCACTCGGATGGAGAAATTGCTCGTCCTAAAAATCCACGTGGCGATTTGGTAAAGAGGCGTTTTTAGACCAAATTTCTCAAGTCATTTTCAGAGGAGCTCACGTGCGAACACGTCAACAGTCTCGTTTTCACCGTGAAAAGAAACGCATTTGAAGTAACTCTTCCACACTTTCGTGCGCCTCCCCGCACCCCGTCCCCTCAAACGACCATGAAGACCATCTGTGAATCGTGCTGCACCGCCCCCGCGTCGCTCGTCGCGTGCGGCATGGAAGACACCGCGCTGTGCGGAAGCTGCGACAACACGAGGTGCGTTTCGCGCGAGGATTTTTTTGATTCGCTTTTGACACGTCGTCGATGATTGATGACCTGTTGACCGTGACCATCCCGAGACCCCTACCGACGTCCATCGCGCCGCACAACGACCCTACACAGCTATCTGACCGATCGTTATTCCACCCTCCTGTCCCCTTGTTGTCCGAAACAGCGTGCAAGGCGAGCGCGTCCCCTTCTGCACGGAAAATGAAACGCGTTTGCCCTGTGACATCTGCAAAGACGCCCCCGCCGTTGCGGTGTGCCACGAAGACCGCGCGTTCCTGTGCCGCTCATGTGACAATTCAATCCACAGCGACAACGAACACGTCGCGCAGCACAACCGGTTCCTGTTCACGGGCGTGAAGCTGGAGAACATCAACTTGGGAGGGTCCAAGAAACGCAAAGCCGCGAACATGATGATGGCTGACACGACTCAAATGAAAGCCTCCACCGCGCGCGTCTCTGGAAACAGCAGCGATTTCGGAATCGTCCCTCAGTTTTCGGAACACTTCCGTGAGGAACAGCAAGTGCCTGACGCGCAAAGCTACGGGGCGTATACACAGTACCCGGACGGCATCGCAGACACCGTTTCCGATCCGTTCGAACAAGAGTTTCTCACGATGGGGGACAAGAAGAAATCGTTTGGCAACCTCGGCGAGGATTCCGATTTGTTCGTATCGGCATTCTTCGACGTCGAGCAAAACGACTTCGGAGTCGTGCCCGTGTTTTAATATTGGGTAAATGGGATATATATGAGTAGACTACTAAAGCTAGTAGTCCTCCGCCGCTGTAAGAATATATAGAGCAATAATATGACGCGCTGTAATGTAACGACAAATTGAAAGACAAGAAATATTTCTCAAAAGCTACACCTAGTCCCCTCCTTTCTTCTGCGCGTAGTACTTGGTTGTCCCTATCCGTTCCTCCAGTGACTTCGCGCCGTCGCCCCCAAACGCGAACGCGTCTTTCTGCGCTTTTTCCAAAAACGGAGCCGCGGAGGAGTGGTGGCGTTCCGGGGCGCTCGCCGCTAAATCGCCCAAAGATTTCTCGCCACTTTTTTCCTCCTCTTTTCTGTTGTTATGTAGCCTTTCTACTCTGTGCTCGTCATGCGTGGCCGCATCGGTCGACATGGCGGCTAAACGCACGGCGCGTTCGGTTTCGCTCATCATGCCTGTTTTGTGCCCGACAGTGTTTCGCGAGCCGCCTTTTTTACGTTGCTCAGCCCACCGGTCTTCCTTTTCTTTTTTTTCCCGTAATGATTTTGCTTCTTCTTCCGCGCGCTCGTCTCGCGTGTTTTCCCTCCACTCGTTTCTGCTCGCGACGCGAACTTGCGCCGCCCGTTCGCCGCGTTCGTTCGCGAACGTCAAACCGTACCCCTTCGACGCGTCCTGCGCGCTCGCGCCGTCGCGAACGACGTGGGGCGCGTCGCGTTCATGAGACTGAGACCGAGAACGGTCTCGTCGGTCGTCACGTCGGTCGTCTTCCCGTTGGTCATCCCGTCGATCACCCCGTCGGTCGTCTCGTCGCTCATCACGTCGCTCATCCCGTCGGTCCCTCGACCTCGACCGCTCCCGCCCCCCCCGTCGGTCACCCCTGTGCCGGTGCTTCCGCGAATCGCTGTCCGAATCCGAGGAAGAGTCGGACGAGGACGAGGGCGATCGGCGTCTCTTGGAACGCTTTTCAGAACGCTTTTCAGAGTCATGGACATCCCCCAACACCTTCCGCCGCACTTCCGCCCGTATCCGCTCCTTCTTCTCCCGTTTAGCGTCTTTCTTCGCATCCTCCTTCAAACGTTTCTTGGCCTTCTTCTCTGATTTTTTTAAAGAAAGCGCTTTCCTCATGCGCGCCATCTGCGCCGGGTTCGACGTCACCACCTTCCGCACTTCCTGTTCCTGCGCCCGCATCATCAACAGCGGGTCTGCATTGAGCTTGTTCCACTGTTCGTTCTTGGCGAGTTCAGGAGCGGCGAGCAAGGACCCGGGGGCGTTTTGTAATTTAGTAATAGCGTCATCCTCCTTGGGCGCGACATACTTCTTTTCGCCCAAGAGATACGCATCTTGGTCTTCAGACTGAATGCCCATAGGAGCTCCCCCCATCCCAAACCCCGGCCCGCCCATCCCCGGCCCGCCCTTGTACATGAACTCAAGACGCTCCTGTTTCGTAACATGACCTGCTTCCGCGGCTTGGTCCGTCAGCTCCTGGGCGCGTCTCTCCTCCGCGATTTCCTTTTTCATCTCCTCCAGCTTCCGGGCCTCCACCGCTTTCTCCTGCTCGCGCTTCCACACCTCAGCCTGCATCGGCACGCCCCCGGTGTGCCATGACTTCTTGTTCAGGAACGCTGTGGGGGTAGGTATGGGGGGGGGTGATGTGGTCAGTTGTGAGTTGTCAGTTGTGAGTTGGTCAGTCGTGAGTCGTTCCGGTGGGTGCTTTGGAAAGGGACGGCGCGAGAACGTGCGGACGAATGGGAGTGAAAGAATTCCATTGACGGGGGGACGAGGCCGCGGTGCGTACCGAGGGCGCCCATCTTTGCCGGGTTTGTTTTCCTTGAGCGTGATCCACGGCCGGTTCCACGTCGACCACTCCTGTCGAGTCACCCGGCGCCGGGGGATGTGAGGACCTCGAGGGGGGGTGGAGGAAGAGGCGGCGGAATCTCGAGATTCAACGAGCGAGCGGGCTGATCGATTGAGAAATCTCGCAGCCGTTAAAAAATCGTTGGCTCCTAGAACGCGACACAGCGACGCGCTCGGGCGCATGGCGAGCGACATCCTCCCTGGTTCTGGCGGGGGGCGGAGGGGGGGCATGAGCGGTCGTACCAGCGGGAGCGGCAGGGGTGCTGGGAACGATGACGATGGCGAGCATCCGTCACCGTCAAGACACAGATTCGATGGCCGAAAACTAAGGCAAACTGTCAACAACCGACTGATGGCGACCGCCGCTGTGGACGGTATGAGACGCGATGTCTCACGAGATACGCACGACAACACCCAAACTGACTACAAAGCCTCCCGAGAATCCTCCGCCTCGGAGGTGTTCGAATCGCAAAAACAAGCCCTGCACGAAGCCCAACTCCTTTTACAAGACACAATCGAAAACGAAAACGACGAAGATTTGCTTCTGCCCGAGGATCTGGACGGCGCGGAACTGCCCGAGGAAAGGGCGAGGCGGTTATTCGCAGCTGGTGTGTTTGATGACCCTATGAGCAAAAAGTCATCAAACCTTCAAGAAAAGTTAGCCACGAAATCCGCGTGGAGTGTTGAGCCGTTACAACCCACAGAGGAGGACAAGATGAAACAACGCGTGTACGAAAAGGTGCATCTGCGGAAACACCGCAGACGGCACGCCGTGCACTTGTACGGCGACCCGGACCAATTCGAGGAGTTACAGCTCGATAGCGACGTGGTGAAGGGTGAACATCATAAGTTCTTGAAGGAAATGTACGGCACTCAAACTGGGCTGGAAAAAACGAATAAAGACGGAGACAACAAAACTGGGACGATTTTAGCGGCTGTTTTTGGAGCCGGTTCTTCTGATCCGTCGAGCGTTCCGCAAGTTTCGCCGTTTCAATCGCCGTCGAAACAATCACCGGGTAAAAATTCGCGACGAATGTTGTCCCCAGGGGGGCTCGAAGACGCATCTCCATCTGCAACCTCGATACGCGCATCGCCGGGGGGGTCATCGGTTGTATCGCCTTCACAAAACCCGTTGTTACACGAACGGGCAGACAAACGCGATGACAAAATTGCACCCCAAGACGCTCGCGCGCGGCAGGTTGACATAGCCGCGCAGGCTGCTTTAGCCGCGCGTTTGGAGCACATCCCCGTTACCCTGCGCGGGTGCATTACGCCAAGCGAAATAGACACCCCGGAGGGAAGCCGGGTTGTGAAAATCAACGGAGGCCCTAAACACTGCGCCGTTTTACTGGACGTTTCGGAAATAATCGAGCGAATTCTGCCGCGACACCGGGAACACGCCGGGCGCGTGTTGATGCTCGGCGGCAACGAGTTTGGCCAGCTCGGCGTTGGCGATAAATTCAACCGCACCACCCCCGCAGTTTTACAGACGATCAGGGACACGAACGGCACCGGACAAGGCGGGGGCGGCCGCGTGGTGGACCACGGCGGGAACCACCTCGGCGGGCACGGAGTGAATAATAAGCGAGTCGTGGACATCGCGTGCGGAGGAATGCACACGGTGTGTGTTACGCACGACAGCAGCGCCGCTGCGTTTGGAACGGACCGAAGCGGAAGTTGCGGGCAAGGCGAGAGCGGCAGGGACCAAAGCTTTTTATTACCCCGAATAATCCACTGGGTCTCGCGGGACACGATGCGAGTTTCCGCGGCGGCGTGCGGCGATTCGCACACGCTGTTGCTCACCGTGGACGGCCGGGTTTTGAGCTTGGGGGATGGGGGGTTCGGCAAGCTTGGGCATGGAGAAGATGGGTTTCAGGATTCTTTGGACGACGGTAAGCGATTCAGACACCACACGAAACCTACACGAATCAAAGAGCTGGACGGGTTGCGAATTGTATCCATCGCTTGCGGGAAAAATCACAGCGCCTGCGTCACGGATAGCGGGCTGGCGTACGCCTGGGGAAAAAACACGTATGGGCAATTAGGCACCGGTAGCTTCCATGACCAAAGCACCCCGCACCGGGCGGGGCATGCAGAGTGGCACGGAGGGGAGGTTGTGAGTGCTGTTGATCATGAGAACGACGATGAGAGCGGTACCAAAAATAGTGCAACCTCAAAAACGTTCCAGCTACAGGAACGTTTGCTGGGCAAACTCGAAGGCGCCAACGCTCGGTTCATCCCATACGGCGAAGTGCACCGGCCGTTCGCGCAGCCCACTGAGCTACAACTGGAAACCGCGGCGCTGAAGCGTGAAGCCAAGCTGGGGATTCGGCGGGTTGGGGATGTTGGGGGTGATGAGACTAACAACTCATACAACTCTGAAAAAAGTAAATCCGTAACCGGCGCGACCGTAAAAACGAAAAAGTACCCGGTTGTTCAAATCGCGGGTGGAAATAGTCACACAGTTTTTCTCTCCGCGGCGGGCAGGGTGTACACGTGCGGGTCAAATCTACACGGACAGCTCGGGATGGGTGAACGTGAACCGTCACAAGATGTCTCTTCGAGTCCGGTTCCGAAATTGGTGTCGAGTTTAGTGAACCTTCGCGTGACAAACGTTGCGTCTGGTTCGGACCACGTGGCGTGCCGCACCGCGCTTGGCGTTGTGTACGTCTGGGGGGGGAACTTCGAAGGGCAGCTGGGTGACGGCACGGTAGCAGACGCACACTCCCCGAAACCCTTGATACCCGAGTTGGTTGAGCAACAAAACACCCCGCCGTGGAAGGTACGGCAAATCAAAGGACACCCAATGTTCGGTTTGACGTGCGAAAACGTCTTCGCCTGCGGGACGTCGACGTTCGCGGTGGTGGAAGGCGGCCAGCGCGTGTTCGTGTGCGGCGCGGGGGTTCCGTTTGAAGAAGGAGTAGTTGCTGGAGCAGGTAGACGTGCTACACAGGCACCCACTGACACTGCTACGCACACATCCACTTCCACCGACTCCAAACCCAATCTTGGTGACTTCCGTGGCGGCGGCGCCAACACCCCCGTCACGACCTTTTCGAAAATGCTCTCCACCAAGCTCAGCGACGTGGAGAACAAAAGGGCGCTTGTGATGGAAAGCACGGTTCGGATGCTCACCCCAGATGAACGTAGTTTTGACGATTTAACGAGCCAGATGTTGGCTTATGCACCTTATGATGAATACGTGCTGGTACGAGTGTTGAACACGGTTATTTCCGAGGTTATCGAGAAACCCGCGTTTCACGTCATGTACGGCTCGTTGTTGGAACGCCTCGTCAAGTTCAAGTGCTTGAAGTGCCCGAACTCGCACTTCAGAAGGGTTATTTTACTTGCAGTAGAACACGCTGGTGTTTCGATGTTGAAGCGACAGGATGGAGTGATGCACGCTAGGATGTTGAAAACGTTGGGGTGGGCCCGGTACCAGAAATGGCTCACGGGCGAGTTCCAAGGCCTTCAAAAGCTAGGCGACGGAACGCAACTGAAAGACAGCGCGAACCTTTCGTACTACGACTCTATTGTGGATAAAAAGTCCTACGAAGATTTCCGGAAGTTCAGGGACGAGTGTAAGGCGCTGCAGGGACTGTTACGGGATCTGTACGAGCACAGAGGTGTCCTGTTAGCGGATGACATTAATAATGTTGCCGCGGGATTCCCGGGGTCGGAACATTCCGTCAAAATAGTCTCATCGGAAACGGCGTGGAAGAAGGTACGTTTTTTTGTTTCTTTTATCCCGTAAAATACTGCTTGCCTTGTACTGCGTAGTTCGTGTACCACTTGGTTCGCGTATCATGACGTCCTGTGAAGAATTCCTCATCATCCCGATACGAAGCACGCTCCAGTATATCCCCTGACTGTTGCCATACAAAAACTGACGTCTTCTTTCCAAAACTCTTCAGGTCACGTTTTTCAAAGGTTTAGCGCGGTGGCGCACGGACGCGGACGACGACGAAACGACGAAACAGCAACAAGCCGCACGTGCGGCTGCTACCTCGCTCCGGAGCGACCGACGTTCCGTGTTCGACGGCGGGGACGAGCAGGACGACTTGAAGCTGTTCAAGCAGAAAGGCGTCCAGGACGACGACGTACATGTGCCGCACCGAGGAGTTGACGAAGCCGCGTGGACTGGTGAGACGATTCTCGAAGAGGGGCCAACTAGTCGCACGCGTCCGCACGGCGAGTCCCACCCCTACCCCACCGGCAAGTGGGAGACGTATTTCCAGGAGAAACGACGCGAAGCGAACTTTTTGGACCCGGTACACGTCGGGGTGGATGCGCGGGACGCGGATCCAAAGTCGTTGGCGCGCATGAAACAAGAAGAAGCGGAAGAGATGAAGGGAGTGAAGAACAAAAATGACGACGATGACGACGACTCCGACGAAGACTTCATGGAAATGGAAGCGCGTCGTCATCTGGGCGTGGACGGCTCGCGGGTGGTGGAACGCGCGCTTGCCTCGTCGTCGCATAGCGACAACGTGGTGATGACTCACGGACGCGCGGAGCTGTTGAAGCACATGAACAGGCACGCGGGTGGAGAGACAAATTTTTCGACGGGGCAAAAAGCACAAACAGACGCCGCTTCTCTTCTCGAAAAGACCGAGTCGGGCGCTCGCGCCGCGCGTGTTTCGAAACTTGAAATGAAACTCAAGGAAATGGCCGCCCGCGGGGTTTCCACGCAACACCTGGAGCACTTCAAGCTCGAGGCGCAGACGAAACCCGAGTTGGGGTTCACCACGCAGCGCGACATTGACGACGCGTCACCGAAAACGAAGGGCGAGTGGCGACGAAAGGCGTTTTCGTTTCGGTCGCTTGACTTGGAGGCGCTGAAAACAGAAGCGGAGTACTTGGAGTAGAATTAGGGTTTGGTAGGGTTTAGGGTTTAGGGTATCTTTACTCTAGGTTTGTATCTTAGGGTATCTATCATGTATAGCAACCCAACCCTTCTACACTCCTACGTACAGCGTCCCGAGCATCATGACTGTCCCGAAGATTGCGCCTCGCAACAGCGCTCCATCGTCTTTGCACTTCCGTCCTTCCGGCAGGAGTTCTAAAACACACACCGCGGTCATCATCCCCCCGGTGGATGCGAGCAGGTACTGAAGCAACATCGCGGTTAAGTACGGCTTGATGAAACACAACGCGAGCAACGCGCCGGCGGGTTCGGACAGGCCCGAGACTGTCGCCATTAACAACGCTTTCTTCCGCGACCCGGTCGCTGCGAAGACAGGCGCGGCGACAATGATTCCCTCGGGGACGTTGTGCACCCCGATTGCAGCTGCCATGACTGGTCCCACTGAAGTGTAGCTGGAAAAGGCCACCGCGAAGCCCTCTGGCAAATTGTGCAACGTCATAGTAATGGCCATTAACAGCCCTAAACGCATCAACCGGGCTTTGCTCATTTGTTCAACCCCGTTTGGCGAGACCCCGTTTTCTAGTTCGTCGCTGATAACTTTCTGTTCCAGCACCTCCGCTTTGGGAAGCAGCGGCTCTACTACTACGTACACCATGGCGCCACAACCAGTGGCCAACGTGATTCCAAGAAACCCGTTTTCTAAAACGTTCTTTATGTACAGTTCTACGATCGATAACGTCGCCATGACGCCAATCGCAGTTCCCAGCAGGAACGCTAAAAGTTTCTGATCCGGTTTTCGCCACACCGCGATTATCCCGCCGACCGAGGTGGCTAATCCAGCGAGCAGGGAAAGCAGCAGCGCGTATTGGTCCGCGGCGTCGAACATGTTGTAAATGTCGCCTTTTTTAGAATACGATCGGTGGGCAGCGGCCAGCGCGGCGAGGACGGGCGCGACGAGTAACGCGCCGAACGCGGACACGAACGAAAGGCTTTCCGAACCGGAAGCTTGTTTTTGTGATTTCAGCCCCGATTTCGTGCGGCGTGCCTGCGCGGGTTTCGTCGGAGACGTAGCGGATGATGCGCGCCTGGTCGATCCCTGTGCATGCACACGAGCCGAGCGTCTCATCCAAAGGGGTTCGGGTGTGCCTGCGCGGGGGCGTGTGGAGGGGGAGAGGGGGCGGGGCGAGACGGAAATTCCTTTGGATCAAATTCGGCACCAAATCCTCTCGTCCGAAAAGACGTTGGAAAAAGCAAAACGCATTATTCGTTGACCACCCTGCCTGACGGCCGTACGTCATACGCACCCCGCGTGTGTCGTCCCCGCGCTTGCGACTGTCCCCCCCCTGTCCACGATGATGATGGCGGGCCGCTCGCGGGCGGGTGGTGCGCCGAGAGTCCCGACGAAGGACGTCGGCTCGTCCAAAACCGAGATCCCCACGGTACTCGAATTTCTCGGGAAACGAGATTACGTCGGTGCTTGCACTTTGCTGGAGCACAAGAGGAGTTTTCCGCAGGCGGATTTTAACAACGGCGCATCTGACACGCCTGGAAGCACCACAAACGAGTGGTTGGCGTACGCGTATTTCCACTCCGGTGACCCGCAAAAGGCGCTCGAGGTGTACCGAACCCTGCTCAACGAAGATCCCGAAAACGCAGACATTTTGCACGTCTTCGCGTCGGCGTGTTTGTACTACCTGGGGCGGTTTGATGAAGCGACGGAGGAGGCGGAGAAATGTTCTAAAGATTCTCACTTGAAAACTCGAGTTCTCTTCCACTGCGCTCACAAGAAGGGGGACGAACAGCTGTTGATGCGGTACCACCAGCAGTTGAGCGATTCGCTGGACGATCAATTAACGTTAGCCAGCGTGCATTACCACCGCGGCCATTACCAAGAAGCCGTGGACATTTACAAGCGGCTTCTTCTTGAAGACGGTAACAGAAACGCCCTGAACGTGTACGTGTCGCTGTGTTACTTCAAGCTGGAGTACTACGCCGAGTCTCTTGAGTTGCTTGAGGTGTACTTGCACTCGGTCAAGAACGATTCAAACGCGGCGGTGAATCTAAAGGCGTGTAACGTGTTCAAGCTGGGGGATGGTGAAAAAGTTGACGCAGGGGAAGCGGCGATGAGGGTTTTAGGGGGCGACTCGAACGATTCAAGCGATTCGAATGACATCTCGTCACACAACGAGGTTGTGTTCCGCAACGGCGAGGGTGCCAAACGCGTGTTACCTACCTTGCTGTCCAACAATGCGATTCCGGAAGCGCTCCTGAATCTGTGCATTTGGTATTTGAAAAACGCCGAGCCGAACGAAGCTTTTCTTTTGTTGCGAGATGTCGAACCCTCCACGCCGCACGAGTACATCTTGAGAGGCGTGACGCACGCGGTTATTGGTCAACTTGGATTGGGTCGAATGAGTCGAAAAGGAGATTCACTGGACCCTTCAGAACACCTGAAGTTGGCGCAGCAGTGTTTTCAAATTGTGGGTTCCAGCGCTTCGGAGAGCGACACGATTCCGGGACGGCAAGCGATGGCGTCTTGTTTTCTGTTACTGGAACAGCACGCCGACGCGTTGGTGTATTTGAAGTCCATTGTAGAGTTCTCCAAGGGCGACTGCGGCTTCCACTGGAACTTTGGGATGGCGTCCGCTGCGTCTGGGGATTGGAAAACCGGGCTGGACGAGCTTTCCAAAGTTATTGATAAAAAATACAGAAGCGAACTTTCCTTCAAGGTTTGGATGGCGAAGTGTTTAGTGCGGTGCGGCCGCGCGCCGGAAGCCTGGACGCTTTGCGAGGAGTGCGCGGAGCAGGGGGGGGGTGAAGGGGAAGACGGCACAGAAACTGGTAACGATCAAGATCTTTTGTTTCTGTTGAAAGTGGTCGCGGATTGTTGCTACGAAGTCGGCGAGTTTTACGTCGCGATGCGGGCGTTCGACGAGTTGGAGCGCTTGGAAGATTCCGACACGTACTGGGACGGGAAACGAGGCGCCGCGGTGGGTGTTTTCGTCCGTGTCATAACAGGGAAGGAAAGTCAAGAAACGCTGCGGGACGTGGTGCAGATGCTGCGACACGTGAACACCACGGAGGCGGATAATTTGTTGCGCCCGATGCTGGAATGGGCGGAGGGTGAAGGAATACGAGTGGAGTAATACTATTTATCTAGCCTATTGAACGCGTATAAACTATACCGACTACACCACTGCACACACATCCACGACTGCGTGTAGCAAGTCATTCAGGAACGTTTTCTGTGTCTCTTCGGCGATGACGTGAAACGGCGGGGTGTGGACGAACAACGAGTGCCGCTTGGTTTTATTCGTCACGGCGTTTGTTTTATTTTTTTCATTCGCGCCCTTCGCCGCTCGCAGCGATTCAAAGTAGATCCAGTTACACAAGTACCGCCCTGCGTCATCCGACACGTCGCACGGGTGGCCTTTAAAGCGCAGGATGGTTACCAAATCATCCACCGGAAGCGTGGTTTTCAAGCAGCACTCAATGCCTCCTTCCTCTGTGCTAATGGGTTCGCACTGTGGTTGTCTTCCAGAACAATCGGGGTACCGAAACGTCGCTTCGTTGAACGCACTGCGTTCAATCCTGTACGACGTCGCGGAGGAAAACACGCCGAGGTGAAGCAACACCACGGTGGAGCTCGACGCCGGTTCCGTGCTCGTGCTTTCGCAACCCCTGGCATCCTCTGCGCACGCAGTGAGGGTCGCCACGCATTCCGTGGCCTTTTCACAATCTACCGAGCACACTACACAACGTTCCAAAGACCCACACGCACCCAACGGACTTCCCTCCTCAAGGCTCTCCACTAACGTCTGCGTGGGGTTCAACTTCGCCTTGGCGAACGGCCCGAATCCGGTGACGAGCACGCGCACGTGTCCGTCTCGCTGGGTCGCCATACCACAAGCGCGATTTGATGTGACTGGGAAAATAAAGGAGTTGTTTTTTTGGCTTCCGAGAAGAGGCACAAGTCTGCAAAAGGCTTAGAAGAGAGGGTACAAGACATACATACCTTGTACAGTACAAGCAGCGTTTTTCATTGACACAGTGACACGCCTGTTGTTTGGATGGCTCATATCGTTACAATTTTTGTATTCATCCTATTACGGAGCACCCCGCACCGGGGACTCCTTTCGCTTTTTAATTTTTTTATGGAGACTTCCAACCTCACGCCGAGCCGTGTCGCCCCCTGATGACGTTCATCCCGCTGGCTATTTGCTGCGCGCCTACTCTCCCCCCGTTCGGCCCGTCATTGCCCTCCACATGCGCCCCACGGTTCCCCCCGTTCTCCGTGAACCCCTCCACGCCCTCGTTCGCGGGCGAGTCCGGGTACCGGTGGTACAACAAGTTGGCCATGCACCGATCCACCATGCTCTGCGCTTTGTCGCCGGGTTGTTGTTGGCCCGCTGACGCACCTCCGCCCGGTTCGCCCCCCGCGCCGCGCGCCCCCCTGACACGCGCGGACCGAGCCAATCTGTACAAACTTTCCTTGATGTTATGGCTCGTGGCTTTGTCCAGCTTGCCGATAATAGCCTGCAGCTCGTCCAGCCCCCCCGAGTCGTCGCCTCTCGGCCCGTCGCTTCGCCCGCCTCGGCCGCGGATATCAAGCCGCCCGTCGTTGGGAGCCATGCCTTGCTGGTTCATGTAGTACGGAGGCAACATCATCATCTGTGCGTTGTTCTTTTGGCCGTTACCGTTCCGCTGTAAACCCGCGTCTCGTCCCGAAATCGTGGTCGACACAGAAGACGACCCGCTGTACATCGAACCCTGTATTTGCGTCGCGTTACCGCGCTCGCCGCCGTGCCCGCGCTGGTGGTACACCATCCCGCTGTTCGGAACGCGGTACCCCCCTCCGTTTTGCGTGTATGTCCCCCACGTACCGTCGCCGCTCATACCCCCGCCGTCCATCATCTCCTTCCCACCATCGGAAGCGTTCTTCGCGATTTTCGTGTTCCCGCCGTTGTTTTCACTGCCAGACCGCTTGCGGTCATTTTTCTGGTTTCCGCCGTTTGCGTTGCCGTCGAACCCGCCGCGCGCGTCGTGGTGTCCGTACCCGCTGGACCCTGGAGGCATCATGCCTAAAGATCCAGAGGAAGGCACGCGCATCATGGGCGGGTACCCGTTGCCAGCGCCGGGGTATCCGTTCCCATTGGTTTGAAATCCGCCACCCATCATCGACCCTTGGCCTTTGATTTCACTCTGCTGCCCGTACGAGTTCATCTGCGTCCCACTCACGTATCCACCCATGTTTTGCGGCTGGCCGTTGTGCTGCTGCTGCTGCCCGTTCCCATTGACGTAGAACCGGGGGACGCCTTGAGTGTTTCCTCCGTGGTACTGATTGTTTCCAGCGCCTTGGTTATTCCTGTCGTTGCCCCCCGTCACGCTCATCCGTCCGTTCATACCGCCGCCGCCCCCGCCGCCGCGTTGCTGCTGCTTGAAGTGCCCCGCGGAGTACGCGTCGTAGGATGAGTCGATCGACATGCTAGGGTGTTGGGCTTGGTTGTTTCCATTGCTGCCACCTGGCACGTTTCCCCCACCCCTTTGCCCCATAGAGCTCGGGTACCCGTCGAAAATAAACGACTGCGGAGGGTTTCCGTTCCCACCGGCGCCAACCCCCGCGTTCGACCCTGCGCGAAACATATCACCCGCCCCGTTGCCGTGCTCGGGGGTACATTCACGCGCACCGTTGGTCACGCCAGGCCCACTGTTGTTACCGTTGTCGCTCGGCCCGCGCCCGTTACCCGTGTACATCTCTCCGAAGTTCCCGCCCGACGGGAACATCGAGTCGACGTCTGACGGGAACGACGCCCAAAGCGCGTCCGATTCCAAACCACCCACGTCCCCCGCCAAACCGTCCTGGCCCCCGTCCATCGGGTTCACCGAGAACCGCGCGGCTGCGTTTTTGAAATCCCCCAACAGACCCATGTTATCCTCCTTAAACGGATGCGACGACCCAAAATCGCTCCCGTACGCCGCGCGCAAAGAACTTCCCTTTAATGCGCTGAGCAAAGTCGGCGACCCGCTGCCTTGGTTCATGGCGTCGTTCACGTCCAGCCCCAGCGGGTCTGAGGTATTGAAATACGACCCGCCGCTTTGCGGGTTGTTCATCGTCTGTACGTTGTGAATGCCATCGGTGTGCGCGCCGTGCACCCCAAACCCGTTTCCGTCGTCGTCTTTGCGTTTCTGCGAAAGCTTCGAGCGCTTCCCTTTGGTTTTGCCGGAAACCGCGGGCGCGGCGTCTTGCATCTTCATGTCGAGTTTTTTTTAGAAGCCTGGGGGATTGAACAGTGTGTGAGGGGAGTGAACGCGGTGAGTTTCATGCGCAAGAGAGCGAGCTTCTGGCGCGCGGAGGGAGTTCAATAATCTTTCGCAATTTCGTTTGCGCCGTCTTATTAACTTTCAACGAACCGGCGTGGGGGGCGTGTTGAGGACGCCTACGACGCGTGCGAGCCACGGATTTGCCGGTGTGATGTTGCGTTCGGCTCGTGCTGACACGACGAAGACAATCACCACAGCGTTTGGCAAGCACAAGTCCGCTGTGTCACCCCGAACTCAATCCCCGAAGCAACGTCGGTTCGGTCTTCCCGGGAAATTCGCGGGGACGTACCGTAGATTTCACAACGCTCACAACCGTCGCGAGCCCTTCCCTAACGCGCTAGACAAACGGAACCCCGGTTTTCAAACGATACACACGCGCCCTTCACGTCTATGTAAGCCCACCGACTAATCACGCGTTTGTTCGGTAGTCGCCACGAGTGTTACCGCGTGAAACCGGAACGCGTAGTGACGTGAGCTCGACGAAATTCCCGCTAGACTTGCAAGATTTCCCGCGAACCCCCGCCCGTCGGTGGGCGTCTACCGCGACGTACGCGACCTAAACAAACGCGGTTCTTCGAAACCTACTGCGTTGGTGTGGTGTGGAGATGCGTAAGCTACAAGTGTACCTCGTTTCGTCGCTGTTCAGTACGAGTGCGACGCCACAATGGGAGGTAACGTGACGTCGTGTCCAGAAACTTCTTCGATTTTGATATTTTCTGCTCGGTTTTTTTGACACTTGGCATTGGCCAATCCGCATCGAGAATTTCTGCGAGATCTGGCAGAGTCCCTCCATTTTGACGGTATATTGACGGTCTATTGACTAGTTCCGCTATCCGCGGTCTGATTTGGCCGTCGCGGTGTCTCAGTTTTGGCCGTGGCCAAAAAAGTGAAAACCGGAACTCCGTGGCAAAAAAACATTCAGAGGTGACAGCCGCGCGGGGATCTCCTCCCGGGCGCGTGTCCCGACTCTCCAAGCTACAATGCTCCGCTTCGCGATTGTTCTTTCCATGTTGTTGCTGGGCGTTGTGTCCTCCGCCCCCGCGTCGGAGACCGCGGGCGTGCTCAAACTGGATGCGCATTCGTTCCACACATCGATCGCGTCACGTCGGTTCGTCGCCGTGGCGTTCATCGCGCCTTGGTGCGCGCACTGCAAGCGCTTGGAACCTGAATGGGTAGAGGCGGCGGAAAGACTCGATAAACACAGTACCGACGTAACCCTCGGGTGGCTTGACACCACGGCTGGCGAGGAAAATGCCGCGCTCGCGGGTACACACGGCGTCAAGGGGTTCCCGGATGTACGAATATTTCGCGATGGGGATACGGCGGCGGGCGCGGGGGAGGAGTACCAAGGGCCGCGGAATGCGGACGGCATCGTGCAAACCCTTACACGCCTCGCAGGTGACGCTGCTACCGTATTAAAAACAAAGGACGACGTGAGAAATTTCGTCAAAAAATCGCCAGTAGTGGTTTTGGGAGTGTTCGACGACGCGACGGGAGACGCAGAGACGGCGACAAACGCCGAATCCGACGCGCGACGTCGTGCGTTTGACAAAGCGGCGCGACAATTTCAGTTCGATCCAGATTCCGAGGAGGGCGATACTATACCCTTCGGAGTGGTGTATGATGCTTCCTTCGTGCCTGAGCTCTTTGGAAAACTTAAAAAATACCGAACCAAAGTAGGGGACGTTTTCTGTTACAGGGACTTTGCGGAAAACGAACGAGTCGTGAGATTGCGCGGGTTTGACGAGAAATCAGAAAGAGAAAATAATCCTATGTGTAAACAGTCAGAGCTCACCACCGAAACCGTGACGGAATTCGTCACTCGAGCATCACTGCCTGTCGTCGCAATTCTGGACCGAAAGCCTGAAAGCAGGCAATCGTTGAGAAGAGTGTTTGCGAACGATGGGCCCAAGGTTTTGATGTTCGCGGACAATTCGGGGATTCGCAAAATGATGTCGGAGGTGGCGCGGAAATTTAAGGAAAGTGACGTGGAGGAGCTCCACAAGGAGAATGCTGCGGATGCTACATCTACTCAGAGCACTTTAGAATCACTTCGAACGATACTACAATCTACAAATTTCGTTCTCGGCCGCGTCAAGGAAAACACAAACGCCTTAAAGTTTTTCGACGTCAAACCGGGACGAACGCCCGCGGTGGTTATTCACGACACGAAAACCGATTCAAAGTGGGTGTTACACGATGTAACCACTTTTGAGATGTTTTTCGACTGGTTGAGTTCCTTCGTTCGTGGAGAGCTAAAGCCTACGATACGCAGTGCGTCGGGCGATGATACGAGTGACGAAGCGGAAACCGAGCCTGAAAAAACTGTAGCAAAAATTCTAGTCGCCAAGGGCTTCCGCAACTCGCTGGTTGGAGCCTCCGCCCTGGATTTGACGTTAATCATGTTCCACGCCCCGTGGTGCGGGCATTGTAAAACGTTCAAGCCTGTTTATGATGCAGTTGCTAGTGTTTTTAAAGACGATAAAAATATAAACGTCGTCACCTTCGACGCTGCCACGAACGACGTCCCCGATAAACGCTTCGACGTCACAGGGTTTCCGGCGGTGCGGCTGTTCAAAAAGAATGGTGATTCCATTGTTCAGTATGACGGGAAACGAACGGAGGAAGAGTTGGTCGCGTTCGTTAAGAAACACGTAAGCGGTGTGAGTGGTGGGGGGGATGGAGAGTTGTAGCGTAGTAGCGATAGGGTGTGTCATCAATTTTGGCCAATTTTGGAATTTTCATCGCAAAGCAGATAGCCGTTTCTCGGAGTCAACGAACGGAAATCGTTATTCCGGTCACATCTACCAAGCGCCTGGTACGTCCCCCGAGATGTATCGCACCAGTAGCTCGAATGTCGGCGCTGGCGTGCGCCGGCTGTCGCATTCGCAGCGCGGTGAGTCCCCCGCGCCGGACGCCGCCTCAGGTCCCGTGCGTCGCATGGCGCTCGCGGACTTTGAGAATCTCGTCACCATCGCGAAAGGGTCGTTCGGGACGGTGTACAAAGCGGTTCGCAAGGATACCGGACGGGTGTACGCGCTGAAGCAAGTTGAGATCGCAAACATGAACAGGGCCGAGCGCGAGGAAGCCGTGGACGAGGTACGCTTGCAAATTGTGGTGGGTCACCGACGCGGCCATCCAACCGAAACTTCCCCAATCGATTCCCAAACCACGACAGTCCCGACTTCCAAGACATTTACCTGACATTTACCGTCATCCCCTACACAGGCGCGCGTTTTAGCGGGCATGGACAGCAAATACGTCATCAAGTACTACGATTGCTTTCTGGAGGATGGCAAATTAAACATCGTGATGCAGTACGCCCCGAACGGAACGCTTCACAGCCGGTTGCACGTGCAACGCGGCCGGGGGCTTCCCGAGGACAAGGTTTGGCAGTTTTTCATCCAAGCCCTTCTCGGGCTGCGACACGTTCATTCCAAATCCATCATCCACAGGGATGTTAAATCGTTGAACCTGTTCTTCGACCAAGACGATAACGTTTTGGTTGGGGACTTGGGCATCGCGAAGGTGTTATCGCCAAACACCATGTTCGCGCGGACGATCGTTGGCACGCCGTACTACCTGTCCCCCGAGTTGTGCGAGGACAAGCCGTACAACGAAAAGTCTGACGTCTGGGCGCTCGGGGTGGTGCTGTATGAGATTTGCACCGGAGGCAAGCACCCGTTCGACGCGCAGAATGAAGGCGCGTTGATTCGCAAAATCATGAAAGGCGTGTGGACGCCTTTACCGGGCGGGAAGTTCTCCTCGCAACTCAGCGACGTGCTGCACGCGTGTCTCACCATGGACCACCGATCGAGGCCGGACACCGCGGGGTTGTTGCGAAACGCCTCTGTCGTGAACCGCGCGCGAAGCTTGGGAATCGAGCTGGACCCGGATGCGAAGAACGTGTCCGTGCGTTCCGTGTCGGGAATTGGAGGTATGATGCAGTCCAAGCACATGGACTCTGGGGTCGCGCAACACAAAGTGCGCGCGCCGTTGGCGGAGGTGGCGCCGCCAACCGCGCTGCCGAGCTGGGAACAACCCGTGAATCCGCGACAACAAATGGAGCCAAACGATGACTACAGCGCTTCTCGTGGAGTACATCGCCCGCCTCGCCCGCCCATGGGGTATGCGGGAGTGGATGACCCGAACGCGTATGTCTACGGTGAGGAGCCCGTAGCGCGGGCGGCAGAGATGCCCGCGCTGCAACCGCACGAATCCACGCGCGTTTCCCTCGCGGCGAGTGCCCGATCCAGCGTGCATATGTCGCGCGCCTCCCCCGAGCTCATTGCTCCCGAGCCGTCCGTGTATTCGGAACCCGAACCGGAATTGCCTCGTATGATAAACTCGTTACAGAGGGAGGCTTTGGAACGCAGAGATGCGAGGGACGCGGCGCTCGCGGCGGGACGGGGAGGCCAGTCCGCGCAAGCGTTCTCGGGCAACGCGACCGATCCGTTCATCGCGCACCAGCTCGCGAAACTGGGTGTGAACCCGGAAAAGTATCAAGAGGCGATGCAGTTAGCGGCGGCAGAAAGGGCGGAGGCGCTCGCAGCCGCTAAGGCGCACGGAAGGGGGAACCAACTCGTGGGCGTGATGGACGGCTACGGCGGCGCGTCGTCGTTCAAAGGACGCAAAGAGGGCGATTACTACGACGAGGATTACGGCGAGTACTTCCCGGAGGCACCACAAGTCGCGGCTGGCGCGGCGAAACCGGTACCTTTGGAGCGAGAGCCCGCGCCTGTTGATCAACGAAGGTCGCCCTCGCCGTCTCCGTACGAGCTGGACGGCGATGACGACCGGCAGCACTATCGCACGGCGTCGATGGAACAGTCGGCGGCACTTCGCAACGCGACGTACGAAGCTCCAAAGTTCGGACGGCAACGCGCGCAGGATCTCATGATCACGGGGCCTTCAATGCGCGGCTCAGGCAGCGCGAATTCGTCGAGAAGCGCGGGAGGGCAGCAGAGAGGCAGTGCCAACATCGGGTACGCGAGAAGTACGTACGGCTCGGAATGCACCACGGTGGCGCCGACGAGCTACTACAACGCGTAGATAGATATTTCGAATCTTGTTATTTTATTAAAAACGAACCCAGCAAACGAACTAAAATTGAACCAAACAGCTCTACTCTCACCAACCTTCTCTACTCGCCACCACTGCGTCTCCTTGGACTTAGAAAAAGTCCTGCAGGGCGATCATCTCCAGCGTATCATCCTGCATCACGCGCACCGCGTTGCAGGTCGCCTTGGCGCCAGCCATGGTGGTCACCAAGGGCACCTTCAACCCGACGGCGGTGCGGCGAATCTCGCGCCCGTCCTTCAAGTCGTCGGCGTCGCCCGACGACGTGACGATCATGAGAGAGATTTCTTCGTTGCGCAGCATGTCTCCGATGTGCGGGCGTCCCTCGTGGATTTTGGGAGCCACCTTCACAGGCACGCCGGCCTCTTCAATCTTTTTCGCGGTTCCGCCCGTCGCGACCACCGTCATGCCCATCTCGACAAACTGCTTGGCGAGGCCAACCGCGTCATCCTTGTCGCCGTCACGCACTGAGATGAAACCCTTGCCCTCGGTGGGCAATCGCTGCCCCGCCGCGAGCTGCGCCTTGGCGTAGGCTTTGGTGAAATCTTTGTCGATTCCCATGACCTCACCGGTGGAGCGCATTTCGGGACCGAGAAGCGTATCGGCGCCGGCGAACTTGTCGAAGGGCAGCACAGCTTCCTTCACGGCGACGTGGTTGAGCTTGACCTCTTCGGTGAAGTTGATGTCCGCGAGCGTGGCGCCAGCCATCACCAGCGAGGCGTACTTCGCCAGGGGGTGTCCGATAGCCTTCGCGACGAAGGGCACGGTACGAGACGCACGGGGGTTCGCTTCGATGATATACACCGTGCCGTCGGGGATCACAGCGTACTGGATGTTGATCAAGCCGATCACGCCGAGACGCTTCGCAACCTTGGGAGTCCAATCCCTGATCGTCGCGAGGGAAGACTCACTGATGGTCTGCGTGGGAAGCGAACACGCGGAGTCACCGGAGTGAACGCCCGCCTGTTCGATGTGTTCCATGATACCACAGATCACCACGTTGCCCTCCGCGTCGCAAATCGCGTCGACGTCCAGCTCGGTGGCATTGTTCAGGTACATGTCGACGAGAACGGGTTTCTCGGGGTCCACCTCGACGGCGGTGGTGATGTAGCGCTTCAAGTCCGCGTCGGAAGACACAATCTCCATGGCACGACCGCCGAGCACGAAAGAGGGACGCACCATGACGGGGTACCCGATTTTGTTCGCCTCGACGAGCGCCTCCGCTTCAGAGCGCGCCACGCCGCCGGGGGGCTGGCGGATATCCAGCTCCTCGAGAATCGCCTGCCACCTTTCGCGATCCTCCGCGGCGTCGATGCTGTCGGGAGGAGTGCCCAGGATACGGCAGTTCCCGTTGCCAGACGCGGCCGGGATCGGTTTGTCCTTCAGCGCCTTTTCGAGGCGCGTGGCGAGAGACAAAGGGGTCTGGCCACCGAACTGCACGATGATACCCTCAGGTCTTTCTGCTTCGACGACGTTCAGCACGTCCTCGACGGTTAGGGGCTCAAAGTACAGACGATCCGAGGTGTCGTAATCGGTGGACACGGTTTCGGGGTTGCTGTTGAGCATGATGGTCTCGTATCCGGCATCCTTCAAGGAGAACGCGGCGTGGCAGCAGCAGTAGTCGAACTCGATGCCTTGACCGATGCGGTTGGGGCCGCCGCCCAGGATGAGAATCTTTCTCGCGTCGGTGGGCGCAACCTCGTCGTTTCCGTCGTACGACGAGTACATGTAGGGGGTCTCTGCCTCGAACTCCGCGGCGCAAGTGTCGACGCGCTTCATGGACGCGCGCACGTCGTGTCCCATACGAGCTTTGCGCACCTCACCCTCCGTGATCTTAAGAGCGCGCGCGATTTGGATGTCGCTGAAACCGCGGCGTTTCACCTCGAGCCAGTCCTGTTTGTCCAAGTCGGCGACGCCGGTGAGGCTTTTGAGCCAATTTTCGGTTTGGAACAGGTCTTCCATTTGGCGAAGGTACCACGGGTCAAACGCGGTGACCTTGTGGATCTCCTCCGCGGTCATGCCAGACATGAACGCTTCGTGGATGGCGACGATGCGCTCGGGGTTGGGTGTGCCGAGCGCAACTTTCAGCGCTTCAGGATCCGCCATCAGCTGGCCAGACTTGGCGTTGAGACCCCAGCCGTTAAGACCGGTTTCCAGCGAGCGAAGCGCCTTGTTGAAGGATTCTTGCCATGTGCGGCCTACGGCCATCGCCTCTCCCACGGACTTCATCTGCGTCGTCAAAATGGGCTCCGAGCCGGGGAACTTCTCGAATGTGAAGCGGGGGATCTTGGTGATGACGTAGTCGATGGAGGGCTCGAAGGAAGCGGGGGTCTTGAGGGTGATGTCGTTGGGAATGCCATCCAGAGTGCACCCGACCGCCAGCTTGGCGGCCATCTTGGCGATTGGGAAACCCGTCGCCTTTGAGGCGAGCGCTGAGGAGCGGGACACGCGAGGGTTCATCTCGATGATCATCAGCTCGCCGTCTTCGGGGTTCACCGCCATCTGGACGTTGGAACCGCCGCACTCGACGCCAATTTCGCGGATGATATCCACAGAGGCGTCACGCAAACGCTGGTATTCCTTATCCGTCAGGGTCTGCGCGGGCGCGATGGTGATGGAATCACCGGTGTGCACACCCATGGGATCGAGGTTTTCGATGGAGCACACAATCACGACGTTGTCCGCCAGGTCGCGCATCACCTCCAGTTCGTACTCCTTCCAGCCGAGCAAAGACTTCTCAACCAACACCTGCGAGGTGGTGGATGCGTTGAGACCGCTGGTGATGATCGTTTTGTACTCCTCCATGTTGTACGCGATGCCACCACCTGAGCCACCCAGGGTGAACGCGGGGCGAATGATGAGCGGAAAGTTACCGATTTCCGCCGCGATTTCAAGAGCTTCTTCCCACGTGTTCGCGGTGCCTGACGGGGGGGTCTTCAACCCGATCTTCTCCATCGCCTCCTTGAACAGCTGACGATCCTCAGCCTTGTTGATCGCATCGAGCTTGGCGCCGATGAGCTCCACGCCGTGCTTATCCAGGGTACCCGCCTCGGCGAGAGCCTTGGTCAGGTTCAGCGCGGTTTGGCCGCCCATGGTCGGTAACAAAGCATCAGGCTTTTCCTTGATGATGATTTCCTCCACAGTCTCGGGGGTCATCGGGCCGACGTACGTGCGGTTCGCAGTTTCGGGATCGGTCATGATCGTCGCGGGGTTGGAGTTGAGAAGTATCACCTCGTATCCTTCCGCGCGAAGGGACTTGCACGCCTGGGTTCCGGAGTAATCAAACTCGCACGCCTGGCCGATGACGATGGGACCGGCGCCGAGGATCATGATTTTCTTGATGTCAGTGCGCTTCTTCGAGTTGGTCGCCTGGTCCCAAGCGCGGAACACGGGGCTTTCTTCATCGGGAGACGCACGCGCGCGGGCGGGAGCCGAAACGCGCTTCGCCGCGCGAAAGCGTCCGCGCTTAGCCTGGTTCAGCGCCCGCGAGGGGGCGCCGAGCGTGTTGGCAAGGGCGGAAGCCTGCGACATAATGATGTGCAGTCTGCTTTTTCAAGTTTGGTAGGTTGCCCTGCTCGATAAAGATCGGCGCAGGTCAGACGAAACCTCTCGATGGAGTGAGTGTGGATGATCTCCTAACGCGTGCAAAGGCGTGTAGGTGAGTGCTACGACACTCCTCGAAGGACGGTCGCGCTTGCAGTACTAACTGCGCCGGATCGCAAAGAAGCTTTTCAAACACGAAAAGCGGCGGCGATTCAAAAAAGCCCTGGGATTTTTACATGTGTCCCTCGATTGACGGTCTAATAACTTGTCATTATTTTACCACGGCACTCAGTCTCGAAAAATATCTCTGTGCGCTTTTTGGAGACTATCAAAGTAACGACTTATGGCACGTGTGCCGACTTCTCCTACCGAGAGGCTTCGGGTTGCCGGTGGATTTTTTTTTACCCGTCATTCTGGGTGAAAATGGTGAGCCGGCGACGAGCAGCGACAGACAGGACAAGTGAAACGGCAAATCATCAGTGAAATCTTAAATCCGCAACATCGTTACACTCACGCTCCCCCTAAACCCCGCGCAGGCCCGGCATCAAGCGTCACCGACGTTCGTCGCCCCCCCTTGCCCTCGATATCCTCGAGATCGTCCAGTTCCCTGTAGTCCGGCACGTCTTCCATCAGCGGCTTGCCGGACCGCAAAACACATCTATCAATCTGCGGGCGAGACAACAGCTCGCTGTAGTGCCTGCCTCGAAACACGACCAGGTCGGCGGGTCCGCCTACAGAAACGTACCCGCTGTGTTTTTCCAGTCCCATTATCGAAGCAGGGCGAGAAGTGACTGCTAAAGGCCAGCGATTTATCGGCCTGTCCAGGTGTCCGATCCGGCAACTCTCGCGGAAAATTTCGAGCATGTCTAAATCGCCGTACCCGTAAAACTGGTCGCGCGTGTTATCGCTCGCGAGGCACACGGGCACACCAGCATCGTCCAGTTCTTTCAGTGTCGTCACACCTCGTCTGATAGGTGTTTGAACCCCGCGTTCGTCCCGGTTCTGTAGCCACTGATTGACGATTGGAAGCGACACGACGACGACCCCGGCGTTTTTCGCGACGTCTATGATACGCGCCAGCTCCGTCGGCGACTGTGCGGCGAGGGAACAGCAATGCCCGCACACGATTTTTCCGGTGAATTCGTTACGCGTCGTGGCTTCGGCGATGTGTAGTAACCCTTTTGAGTCTTCGTTTCCGTTTTCATCGACGTGGAAGTCCAGGTCCAGTCCTCTTTCACTGGCTAATTTGAAAACCAAGTCGAGAAGCCCAGGCATGTCGTCGCCGCACGTTGTATACTCGTCGTCGTCGTACCCGCCGCGGTCCGTGCACGATACGGCCGCCCCAAGGATTCCGCCGTGTGACTTGACGTTATCTGCCAGCTCGGTCGCCGCGGCTTCGTCACGGAAAAACGAAAGGATGTTCAGCGACACACCCTGTAGCTCCACTTTTCCTCGCCACTTTTCCCGAAGTTGGTAAAAAACCGGCCACGCGATAGCCCCCTGCTTGGGGCCGGACATAATGTGCGTGCGTATCGCGGAGGTTCCGTGTGCGTACGCAGATTTCAAGCCAAATTCCATCCGTCGACGCACATCTTCACTGTCCCAGTGCGTCTCATCCTTGGCGCACGAGTCATCCGCCCCCGCGAGAGATCCAGATTCGTTACGCGTTCGTTCACAAGTGTGGCCTTTATCTATATGGCAGTGAATGTCCACGAAGGTTGGCCAAACCATACCTCCGTCGACGTCAACCTGGGGGAGATTACTGGTGCGAGCAATACCAGCGGGGAGCACGGCGTGAATCTTCCCGTCGCGTATCTTGATATCCACCAAGGACAACCCATCACCGTCCGTCTCTAGCTCTTCCGATGCTCCTTTTATGACGCACTTTGGGACGTGGGCATTGCGAAGCACGAACGAATCCGTCCCGTCCGTGGGGATCGACGGGATCCATCGAGACCACAGCGCCTTGTCCGAGACCATCGTTATGATGGTCTCGCTGCGTTCCAGCCCTTGTTTGGACTGAAGAACGAAGGGAGAACGAGGGGAGACGGGGGTGCCGCGTGCAATGACCAAAGTCGAGTCCGACGAAAACGTCCAAGTGGAATGTTTCGCGCGAGATTAGATGACGAGATAGACTAGAAAATTTGCGTACGACTCGTCGTTTCTGAGTTAATTTCTCGATGAACGCCCAAAAACGAGCCCCTTTTTTGACGGGAATGAAAAAACGATGGAGGAGAGAAAACTCACTGCGTTTTCGCAAATTTATCAAACTTTGATTTTTTTTTGTGAGGAAGATAGATGGACACCTTCTTGGTTTGTTTTCGTCGGTCGCCACAACAGCGCGCTCCACGACTGGCCTCCGTGCGAAAAGTGAAAGTCCGGGTAGACGTGTGTCACCACACATGGCAGGTGGCGACGGCACCGTGTATGTGCTCACGCAAACGGTGCGCAACCCGATAAAGGACACGCGGGTCTCCTGATTGGATTGGTGGCAGAAACGTGTTTAGGGTTGATTTTATAAATCTCGTTGCTCACATCTGACTCCCACACTCCCCGCAGGATTTCGTGTTGCTGACCCTTCTCGCGGTCGTGTGTCTATACGTGCTCCCAAAGCGTTTTTATCGATGGGTACGAGGTCCAGTCAGTGCTAAGAACGGGAAGGATGCGTAAGTTGTTGATTTGATAATCGAATCTAATCATGGTGGTGCAACATTTCACTCCCATAGACGTCAACGTGGAGAACATGGAAAAGCGACTTGGGCCGTTGTTTGAGTATCTGCGTATGCGTCATGCGCAAGGAGGTGACGACGAGAACGACAGTGACGTTATCGATGCGATCGTATCGTGCGGGCGGGAGGCGCTGAAAGCAGCGCGCGGCGGTTTTCACGACGCGAAAGCGCTGGTGTTTGACGCGTTTTTCTTCGCGTGGGTGTCGCACGCACCGTCGGTTGGGGTAGCTCCCGGGGACCCGTTCGCACTCCGGAGCTTGTGGAGACTTTCCTTGACACAGTTTGAAGCCGCGGTCGAAAAGCTGGAGCTAAAGCGCGAGCTACGGGGTAAACTATGCGAAGTGCCAGACGCCGCATCGCGAAAAATTAAAGCACTTCTCCACGAGTCGTGCCTCGCGTCAAGCAATGAGTCGGACGACGAGAACGAGGAGTTTTTTGAGCGGGCATTGGACGAATCTGATACACGTACAATGAGAATGATTGAAGATCCAGGAACACCATCGGATGATATCGATAGTGTCTTGGAATCAGTTCGACAAGCTACGCGCGAAAACTTATTTACTCGCGCGCGCCTCGCCGGGACGTCGTTACTGTGCTCAGAGCGGTACCAGGAATCACGGGTGATGCGTCGAAATGAATCCACGGATACGGATACCACCGAACGTGAGCTCATCGCGGTGTTGAATCGAATTCGAGGTGATGCTGATGGCTCGTCGAAACAAGATTCCAGGGCTTTAGCCGTTGAGCTCGTACGGTTACTGCTTACTTCGCCAGAGACGACGCTCAGTCGCCTGGTGCGCGTCGCCAGCACGAACGCCTCGCAGGCATCGTTTCTGTTATCCGCGTTCTCTGCACAGCCGGGAATACCGAGAATGCAGATAGAAGAGCACGAGCCTCCGCATATGCTAATGGAGCTCGCGCGGCTGCTTCACAAACCATCCGCGGAGCTCCAAGGATTCCATTCGCTCAAGGGATTAATGACGCTCACGGAAGCTTTGTGTACGCCGCCTGGTGTGTTGCTGAACGCCAGCGACAACGGTGGACCTTTCGGCCATAAGCGCCTGGTGGTTCCCTCCCGCGCGCAATTCGATCATCGGCACGTACTGTTGTTCATCGTCATTCCAGCGCTCTCTTTGACCGTCGACGAGACGGAATCGGAGTTTGAGTTTTGGGCTTTGAGAATACTTCGAACGCTGCTCACCGGGTTTGAGGAAGAGACTGGAGAAATCGAAACTCAATTGTCGTGCTCGCCAAGCGGCACGAGGCTCCTTCGAGCCACGTATCCTGGCAGTATTCTTCTAGCATTAGCAACACGGGTTGATTCTAGGGCAGGCACCGTTTCTGAGAGGACCCGTGAACTCGCAGCGCGGTTGCTGCCGTGTTGCGTAGTCGCGTTGAACTCAGACAGCCTTCACGGAGAACCGGGTTTTTCGACACTCGTATCGCTCGCGCACGCCGACGCTGAAGCTGCCACGCGGCTATCATGGCACACTCGAATGCTCATGGAGACGATGATGTTCCGAGTCCGTGAGCTTCATCCGATGCCGACACGAAGTCCACCTTCAGGGGACGACGTTAGCACCACAGCCTCGGCGTTGGCAGACGTGATTCTTTTGTGTGCCAATAATTACTTGCGCGGCGCTGACGTGATGGACATGATTCATGAAAAGCGAGGCACTGAAAGCCACCTGAAAAACTTGATTGAACGCATTCGAGACTATTCTGGAACGCCATTAGAGCTTCGCAGAGCGTTGCTCGAAGCTTGCACGACTTTACTGCCGCGAATCACGGCGAGAGAGTTCGACGGTATCCTTCACGACGCGTTGCCGCGTTTGTTACGCTTTGTCCAAGGAGCGTCAGAGACGCCTGAAGATGGTGAATCCTGCGGACGTATCGTGGTGGATTTCTTGACGCGAGTGTTGCTTACGCAGATGTTAAATTCCGGAAAGAGCAAGGACATTGAAACATTGTCAAGGCAGCTCGCCACTGCCGCGATGAGGGACAGCGACGCGTCAGCGATGGACAAAGAGCACCACGCGGACGTCGACTTTTTAGCCGCGTCGTATCACAACTTAAGGTGCATAAGCGTGGCCTTGTCGCAGATGACAGCAAAGTCGAGCAAGAAGGCGGAAGATATTCTGCTGAACGCAGCCTTGGAGCTAGCTGGAAAATTGTGTGACAACATGGGGATGGCGTCTGAGGTGGCGCGACTGTTCGAAAGTTGCCCGGACGAAAAGTATACGCAGCAAGTTTTGGCGGTTTGCAACGCGAAGGGGGCGGAAAACTTATAAAGATAGAGACTAGAGATAGCGTAACATAGCATTTGTAGTGAGTATCCAGTGTACTACAACGCTCTTCCTACAGGTTGGGAACCCGGTGAGGCTCTGGAATGAACGCCTTAATACGAGCGAGACGGCCAACGACGAGAGTTTTTGATTCGATCGGAACCTCGTTGTCACTCAATGTCATGATATCCACCCGAACAGCGCGCCACTCAGCTGGTGAGAAGAATTGCCGGTGTCGCTGGACGGATTGGTACAGCGTGTTCAACGCGTATAGGAGCATGCCGCTAGCAAAACTCTGATCCCGACTGTATTGTAGTTCTGTGAGAGCGCGCTCAGCCTCGGCGAGTAACATGCGCATGTCCTCCCGGTACTGGGTGCGACGCCGTTGCGTGCGTATGCCTGTGGATGGTTCGGGAAAGTAAAGTCAGAAAGATTCAAATTGAAAGCGCAAATTATTCAACTTACCCATAGAAGTGGATCCCACTGAACCCGATAACATTACGGCAATAAGTGCCGGCATGCCAGCCATTATCGAAAAGTTAAGCCTGTTCGCGCGCATGATCTGGTCCATTTGCAACAGCGCACTCTCCATGTCAACCTTCATAACCTGCGTCTGGATGAGAAGTAGCTGCATCAAGTCTCCCTGCGACACGAGAAGCGAAAGAGGTTAGTATGAAAAGATTCAATGATTCAATAGCTGCGTGTTGTGAGATACTTACCCCTAACATGTTCTGCAGAGGGCTCTTTAGTTCCTCTTCTACACGCGCGGTTACCAACGCAAAGGGGTCGGGTGGTACCACCACGCCTTGCTCTGTAGTGCCCCCCGCGACGGCGCGGTATGCACGGTACAGTGGAGCGCTGTATCCTGGTTTCGTCGCTTGAGCCGTGTATTGCGTAAGCATTCTATCGAGAGACGCTTTGGATTCCTGTTGGACGAGTGTGTAATGCGGTCAGTTAAGATGCTCGACGAGTCATGAAGATCTGTGTTGACTTACCTCTAGCTGTTGCAAGCCAACCACGTCCGTGTTCTGATCGAACGCGAGTGAAAGTTCAGATTTAATTTCCCTGTTGTGACAATGATTCAAAGCGTGGTGAGTGATTTATTCGTACGGGGCGTTGATTTATTCAGCGCGTTTGCTTTCATTTGAATTATTCTTTTGGGATTTTGTACGTACTTCCATGGCGTCGCGGCATGCGTGTTCCAGAACCGCACGAGGGCTGACCAAATGCTTTGCATCAAGTTATCAAGATCGCTTGAACCACACAGTTGACTGTGTCGTACGGCGTACAGTGACAGCGATCCGAGAGCTGATGACAGCGCAGAGTAGAGTACCCAGCGGCGCTGCCACTTCTGTGGCTTCTCGTTGGCCAGAATGACTGCTTTCGCCCTGGCTGAAGCTCTGCTGCCTTCTGCTTCCAGTGAGTGCACGAGTTTCCAAATGTCTTCGATTTCTTCAGGCACGCCGCTGGACGAACTTCCAGTTTTCACTTTTGCCCTGACTTGCGGCAGTCCGTTTTGCATATTCTCTTCTCCCAAGGGGGACGGTCTCGGAGTGAACTCGGTGTTGACAGCTTTACTCAAAGGACTTTGCGCCATTTTCGGAGAGGTAATCTTCGACCTGTTTTGCGTGGCTTTCGTCGTGCTCACTTCCTGCAGTGTGCCCATCAACCCGTGGAGCTCTCCGTGCAACAGCTCCCGGAGGCTCTCGGAGTCCATGTTTGCGTTTCCCCACGCCGCGGCGACGATTCCGGCGTGCCTGTGCACTTCGCCGACAGCGGATGCTAGGCTAAACTGAATCGCAGACAGCGCTCGTACCTTCTCATCAACACGAAGATGAGGTGACATCCGTTTTGATGTGAGCGGACGACGTTCCTTCATTGGCGACCGCCCTGGAACCGTCGACGAACACGCCGAGACCACGACTCGCAAACCATGAACCAAGTCCCCGATAAAGTGACGCGGTCCTGTTTTCAACAGCAAGAACCACCACAGACTACGCGGTGTGTCATGCAGCTTAGTCTCCCAAAATCCAAGCGATCTAGTCACGTTGTGTAAGTCATTCAAAAGCTCGCGAGATGCAGCCTGTGGATAGAAGAAAGGTGGATGGATAGGTTAGCAAACCGCGCGTGCTCGAGATATTACTTTTTTTGTAAATCAAATTCCCTCGGACGAGTCCGAAAAGCATCTCGCATGGGAACGTACCTGTGCGATTTCCAGGGCAACTTGCGCCGCTCGTGCGAGTTCAGCTTCCTGTTTCTGTTTCTCTGTGTCTTTGTCCAGTCTCAAACCAGCCACCGCATGGGTCTCTTTGAGCCACAGCTTTGTCGGTCCAACCCTCCCATCCCTGTCAAAGAACACGGGCAAAGAGGAATCGAAAGTCGTCCGCGAGCTTGTCCTCTGCAGGGGCGGGGGCGGTTGCGGTGAGGCCAGGCCCCACAGGTCACCAAGCCACGCCGGCAATCCCTTCAGTGCATCGTTACCACCCTCTTTCGATGAGGGGGATTTCGAGCTCATCCCAGCCCCGGCAACAACAGGGCTGCAGCCCTTGCGTTGCCGTGCTAGGGATGAGTGCGGTGCAAACTCCAAGGGCGTTTTATTTTCTCAATTTGATTTAAATTTTTTAAAATTTTCCGATGAGAGAGCGGGGACGATTTCTATTCCACGATACAGGATCAATCAATCTTCTTTTCATTCAACACTTGCTATTTCGATTATTCTCTCATACACTTACTTGGCGCAGATAAGCGAGGGCTCCATCTCCGCGGGGGCTTCATAGCCCATGAGGTTGATGTAGGTGGCGGTGACGTTCGCGAGGCCAGCCTTGGGGAGGTCGTCGCGGAACTTGATGTTTGGCGGGAGCGCCGGGCCTCCAATGGCGACCGGGACGGGCGCCAGGGTGTGCGAGGTGAGGGTCAACGGGGTCACGCCGTCTTCGCCCATAATCGGTTCATTCTTCTTGTTGCGCTGCACCATGTCGTCTGCGTTTCCGTGGTCGGCGGTGACCAGGTACATACCGCCGAGCTCATCGACGAGGTCGAGGAGTTCCTTGACACACGCGTCGCACTCCTCGCAAGCGGTGATCGTCGCCTTGAGGTCGCCGGTGTGGCCAACCATATCGGGGTTGGCGTAGTTGACGCGCACAACGTCGTACTTGCCGCTTTTCAGCGCTTCCTTACCCGCAGCGGTGATCTCGCGTGCTTTCATTAAAGGCGCCTGGTTGAATTCCACGTTATCGCTGGGAATCTCGACGTACGTTTCGAGTTCTTCGTTGAAGTACCCGGAGCGGTTGCCGTTCCAGAAGAAGGTTACGTGCCCGAACTTTTGAGTTTCACTGCACGCGAACGTCTTCAGGCCGTTGGCGGCGAGCACCTCACCGGAGGTTCGCTCGATGAGAGGAGGCGCCACGAGATAGTTGGCGGGAAGCTTGAGGTCACCATCGTACTGCATTAAACCGACAAACTTGGTCTTGGGGAATCGTACGCGGTCGAACGCGTTGAAGTCGGCGTATTCGAAAGCCTTGGAAATCTCAACAACGCGGTCGGCGCGGAAGTTGGCAATGACGACGGCGTCGTTGTCTTCGATCGTGCCCACAGCCTTGCCCGCTTCATCGACAATCACGAAAGGCTCGATGTACTGGTCGCTGTCACCACCTTTCTTGAGTTCTTTCAAAGCTTCGACGGGGTCGGTGAACTTGTTGGGCGCGTCGCCGAGGACGTGCGCTTTCCAGCCCCTTTCCACCATCGCCCAATCCGCTTCGTAGCGATCCATGGTGACCTTCATGCGGCCGCCACCGGACGCAACCTTGGCGTCGCATCCCTCAAGCTTGGCGAGATCCGCAACCAGGGTGGTCATGTACTCGTGGCAGCTGTTGTCGGGAACATCACGGCCATCGGTAAGGACGTGAACCCTCAACTTCTTGCAGCCGTCCGCGACGGCGCCGTTCATGATGCCTTGAAGCTGGTCGTACCGAGAGTGCACGCCACCAGAGCTTAGAAGGGTGATGACGTGAAGCGTGTTGGACGCAAACGCGGGTTTGATGTACTGCCAGCCAGAGTCGCTGAACATAGACTTCTGATTGAGGGCGATATCCACGAGAGCCGCTCCCTGCGCGATAATTTTACCAGCGCCGAGAGCGTTGTGGCCAACCTGCGGACGGGGGAGGGTAAAAGCAATTGCGTGAAGGTCAGAAAAAGCACGAAACAATCGTCCAATCGTCGTCTCGGAAAGCCCCGAAAGCGCGGATTGGATGGAACACACATCAAGGGGACAATACGGGGGACATTAAAACACGTACCTCGCTGTTACCCATGTCCTGGTCAGTGGGGAGACCAACTGCGGGTCCGTGGGCGAGCACGGAACGGAAGTAGTCCGACCCCTTCGCGGCGAGAGCATCCATGGTGGGGGACTTCGCGGATGCGCAGGCGTTGTATTGATCCTTGACGGGGTTCTCGCCCCAGCCGTCCAGAATACACACCAGGACGGGCTTCTTCTTGGGGATCACGGGGTGGGGAGCGAGATCCATCGCGGCTTGAAAAGTGTGCTGGTGCTCTGAGAGGGTGCACGTGTGGCTGCGGCTAGAACGCGCGCAAGGGTAATGGGGGCTGGATCGACGATAAAGGTAAAAACCCTTTTTGACCTTTTTGCTTTGCCAAAATGTGCGTCATGGAAATATCGGGTAACTAACATCGACGGCACCCCGCACGAGTCATCGATACGGGCAACGCCCATGGCGAAGAGTGTCGTCGGCACGTTTGCCTTTGAAGGAGAGGACCACGCGACGGTGTCATCCGAGGTGAGTGGGACCCTCTCAGAGGCTCTTACAGGGTTCAGGGAACAGGTGATGGACCATTTGACGACGTATATGAAGGACAAGCCGGTGGTGGGCGGGGGCAAGACGACGGTAGACGCGAACGAGGACGCGTTCGCAGACAACAGCGATGTCGAGGAAGACGACGTGGATAGATTGTTGAGCAAGACCAAGATCAAGCGGCAGAAAACCTGAAGAGGGTAGGGGATTACCGACGTTGGAGCTGAGTACCGCCTGTTGTAACTAAAGATTTAGATTTCACAAAGAAACCCGTCTCGAAAAGCAAGTGGATCATCAGATCGTGATGCTCTGCAGCAGCCGCGTCGTACTAAACCCTGTTAGGGCCATCGGATCGACCAGCGTCAGTCACAACAGGAATACTCGTACCATCCGACGCCGCGTGAGCACGCCGAAGGTAAGGAGAACCGGAGCTTGGTGTCTAAGCCCTCACGTCACATCTGATGACCTAAAACCTTCGCATGCTCGTCTTCTCTCCGCCATCACCCCCGAACCCTGCGCACCCAACCGATGGGTTTCGATGACTGACTCTCTCCACCCACCCCGAAACCATCCCATCCACCCAACAGGCATCGATGACGGATTCTACGACCATCCTTCACGGGCTCGAGCTCGACGAAGAGCGTTTCGTCGGTTTGCTTCGAAACCTCATCGGTGAAGTGGAGCACCTGCAAAACACGGGCGTGGGCACCGCGTACGTCCCCCAGGAAGATCTCGCGATTAAGCACTGCCTCAAAGTGCTGGCTCCGCACCGAAAGGAAAACGGCGGCCCTTTGGAAATCGAGCACGTGACGTACTCAGAGGGTCGCGGCAACTTGATCATCAAGTATCCCGGCACCGGCACCGAAGAGGATGTGCTGAGCTTCGTCGGCAGCCACCTTGACGTGGTCCCCGCTAACCCCGACGCATGGGACGTGGACCCGTTCAGCCTAACGGTTGACGGCGATAAGCTTTTCGGCCGAGGTACCACAGATTGCCTCGGTCATGTCGCGCTGATGACGACGTTATTTTCGCAGCTCGCCGAGCTCAAGCCTGAGCTTAAAACCTCGTTGACGTGCGTGTTCATTGCCAGCGAAGAAGCCTCGGGCCCGGGTATCGGCGTGGACGGTTTGGTGGAAGAGGGAAGGCTGAACCACTGCAAGCCCGGTCCTGTGGTGTGGGTGGACTGCGCTGACAGCCAACCGTGCATCGGCACCGCGGGTGCCATCACATGGCACCTCACCGCGAATGGACACCGATTTCACAGCGGTTTACCGCATAAAGGCATCAACGCCATCGAACTCGCGATGGAAGCGACGTCCAGGATCCAAGAGAAGTTTTACACATCCTTCCCGGCATGTGAAAAAGAAGCGGAGTACAAGTTCATCACGTCGAGTACGATGAAGCCCACGCAGGTGAAGTGTGCTCCGGGTGGTTTGAACCAGATTCCCCCGGATGCCACGGTGAGTGGAGATATTCGTCTCACTCCGTTCTACGACGTCGACGCGCTCAAGGCGTGCATTGAAGCGGAAGTCGCGGCGATCAACGCAGACATCGAAGCGCTTCCGACTCGCGGACCGTGCTCGAAGTACGTCATCACGCCGCCCGGCGGGGGCGACCCGATCGTCGGGCAGATCAAACTCGAATGGGGGGACCATCTCCTAACCGGCATCGCGTGTGACTTGAAGTCACCGGCGTACAGTTTGATGTGCGAAGCCATCGACGAGGTGAAGGGCAAGGCGGAGCCGTACTCGCTCACCGGGTCGCTTCCCCTGGTGCATGAGATGCAGTCGGAGGGATTTGACATCCAACTTATTGGGTTCGGTTGCATGTCAGTGTATCACGCGGACAACGAGTACTGCTTGCTGAGCGATATGTCTGACGCCGCGAAGATTCTTTCCAGGCTCATTGCCAAGTTCGGGTAGACGTATTAGCCCACGCGTGACAGTTGTAAAAACCTCTACTCACTCATCAAAAGCCACGTGTTTCGCCCGCGTTTATCCACTTCGATCGCCGCGCCAAGGATGTCTGTCACCGCGTCCTTTGCCCCGGCTAACGTCAGCATCGTCGGAGCTAGGCGAGACGCACGTCCCGGTGCCCGATCGAAGACGGTCCGGTCCGGACGTTCCCCCATGACGGCCTACGCGACCGCCACTCTCCCCGAGACGGCTCTCGGCTGGGCCGAGATTTCTGCACTCACTTCTGCCACGGAGACTGGCAAGAAACTCGCGGAGGAGGAGGCGCTTCGCGCTACGGGCAAGGGTCTGCCGCACATCACCGCAAAGCTTCGTCTTTTCGGACATTCCGAGGAGGATGTCCGCGTCACTCTGTACCGCGACCACGCTGGATGGTGCCCGTACTGCCAAAAGCTGTGGATGATGTTTGAGCTCAAAAAGATTCCCTACCGGATCGAGCGCATCAACATGCGAAGCTACGGCGAGAAACCCGCGTGGTTCTTAAAGAAAGTCCCATCCGGCCTGCTTCCCGTGGTGGAACTAGACGGAGAAATAATCACCGAGTCCCTGGTGATCATGCAAATCTTGGAAAACACGTTCCCGGATAACTGCATGCTTCCGGAATCCGGCTTCGACAAAGCTAACGAGCTGCTTCGCCTGGAGCGCCATTTGTTTTCAGATTGGTGCGGCCTCGTGTTCCGACCGGGTATGCCTGGTCCGTTCGGTGGCGGTGCGAAAAAACAGTTCGAGGTGTGCCTTGATGAGGTTGATACTGCGCTTGGGGAAAGCGCGGGTCCCTGGTTCCTGGGCGGTGACACGCCCTCAATCGTCGACTTGCAATACGTCTCGCACATCGAGCGCATGAACGCGTCTTGTTTGTACTGGAAAGGCATGCAGCTTAGGGGAACCGACCGGTGGGCCAACCTGGAAAAGTGGTTCCTCGCGTTCGAGGAGCTCCCGAGCTACCACGCGTGCAAGAGCGATTACTACACGCATGTGATGGACATCCCGCCGCAGTACGGTCCCGGGTTTTCTGATTCGAACGACGCGGTTGAAGAAGCGCAAAGCGTGATTGACGGCGGCGGGTGGAGACTTCCCCTAAACCTCTCCTCCAGTAACCTGGAACCGCTTCCGGATTCCATGAACCACGGAGATGAAGCCGCGCGCCACGAAGCTGCGTACAAACTCACCGCGAACTCGGCCGCGATTGCGAAGTTCGCGTGCCGCGGGATGGGCGAGAAGGGCGCGAAGCAATTCGGCGCGCCACTTGCTGACCCAACCGCCGTACCAAACTTGAACTACGAACAGAAAGTTGACAAGGCGTTAAGAATCACCGCATCGTTGTTGCTTGATGGGTCCGTAGGCGCGAGTGCGGGAACCACGAGTAAGGAAGGGAAAGAAGTGGCGAAGTGTCTCACGTATCTTCGCGACCGAGTCGGCGTGCCGAGGGATATGTCGTACCCCGCCGCGATGCAGCTGAGAGCGCACCTCAACCACGTCATAGACGCGCTTTAATGCTATTCTAAGTGTCTACTACATTCTACTCGAGTACTATCAGCTCCTACGCCCCCAGCCGTTTCTCTCGCTCCAGCACTTCTTGAGAAAACTTCATCAGTATGTTGGTTTTGGGCATCCTCCGTCCGTCCACCTCGGCGTAATACGCGCTCACCACGGCTGGAAATCCCGCGTCCCGCAAAACGCCCTTCACCACCCCCGCCGCGAACGCCCCGCAGTTCAGATCCCCAAAATCTTTCGGGACGCTGATGTACCGGTTCACAACCAGGGACTTATCCCCTAACACGTACTCGTCGTCGTTGTAAATCTCTAAAGAGTCCGCCACCTTGCCGAACAAACACCGCCACACGTTCGTGTTGATGAATTGCAGAATCCCCTGGAGCCTTATTTCTCGTCGGTTGCTCTTCTCCCGGTACGCCAACGTTTCCAGCATCCTAGACCCGATTCCTTCCCCAGCTTCTGAGAGTTTTTGCTCAAGCTCTGCGATGCTGCTCGCCCGGGTTCGGTGATACTGCACCAGCTCGGAGAACAGGAACGAGAACGCGCTGAGGCTCACTTCGCTCTTTCCCTGTGGATTTCATAGAGTGTTGTTTTTTGGATTTCTCAGCACACGAAGAGAAGAGGTTAGACGATGTGTTTGGAATAGGTAAGGACCACGCACCTTCGGCAGCGGGCGATCGACGATGTTCGGGGGTTGACCCTGACGCTGCATGGCGCGTGCGTGCCGCGCGTCGTGCGGAGTGACGTGAGGAGGGGGCGAAATTCGAGACTTGACTCAGCCGCTGAAAGCCAAAATTTATTTGGCTCGGCAGCTCTGGCTTGTTTCTCCCAGGCGGTCCGCCGACAGCATGACACTTCGTGCCGCCCCCGAGACACACGACGAACACCCACGCGGCTTCTGGAGGACCACCCGTCTTTATTGAGATCTTAGGTGCAGCGGTACGCGTTTCTACGCGCTGATTTGTTCCGTTCAGCACACACGGTAGCGGCAAATTGTCATGGGAGGCATCGGCGGAAAAGGCAAGGGCGCTCGCCGCCGCCAAAAGCTAAAGGACAATGCAAAGGTGTTCGATAAGAAGACAGGGAGCTTTCGTGAACCGAAAATCGAGCTCATTGATGGGCAGGTTTCAAGAGAGGAGCTGTTAAAAGCACCTTCGTCGTTCAGGCGGTTCATGGAAGCCACAAGACGGGCGAAGGAACAACAAGAACGGAGGGACAAACGCGACCGAATCGCACGCGGCGTGGAGGTTTCAGATGAGGAGGAGGAGGAGCGTGGTGACAAACCACAGGCAAAGAAATCCAAAAACCCAACACACCATGGCGATGACAGCTCAAACGGCGAGTCCGACACGGATGACGAAAACACGCACACGTGGCTTCGTCCTGACCAAGGCGACGACGGCGCGGGCGTCGCCGAGGACGTCGCGTTTGAAGAAGCGAGTCACAAGAAAAAAGTTAAAAAGAAAAAGGAACCAGCCGCTGTGGAGAACACCCGGGTTGAGGATGACGAATCCGAAGGCAAAAAGGGCAAGCGCAAGTACAAGTCCCTGCGTGAGCGTAAATCCGAAGCCCGGAAAGCGGCGAAATTGGCGAAGGAAGAGGAGGAGGTGTTCATGGGTACCGTCGCTTTGCGTTGCGACGCCGGACGAGCGGGCGAGCCGTTGTTCGGCGACGTCGCAGATGCGCCGCCCACGATCACGCTGAAGCGGAAAAGCGGCGGGAAGGGTGCTAAGAGCGTCCCTGTTGCGGAGTCAGGGCACAAAATAGCGGGCAGCAAAGGCGCGGGGAACAGACAGGCGCAGATATTCGCCAATCTCATGGCTGGCGCGAAAAGCGGTAAGAACAAAAACAGTAGCGGCAAACAATCTGACGCGCCCGTGGTCGGGTTGCGGCGCGCGGCAGAGATGCAGGCGTTGCGCGAACAAGCCATTTCCGAGTACCGAAAGATGAAAGGCCGGCCGTCGAACAACGGGCGAAGCACATCGTTAGCCAGCGATCCGACGAAACTGTTCTCCTCAGTGGGGGGGGCGGACGTGCGGTGAGACGCCGGGCGATGAGGGGTGACCGGTGAGGTGACAAGTGTGACTAGATCCTGCCTTTGTAGTAGTAGTGTAAACAAAATATTAGCGAAACGACGAATCGAAACTTGAACATCATTATGTGTGCAGTACGGACGTGTATTTATAACATAACACGTCATTTACCTGGTAAAGAATTTCCGTCGCTTCAATTATCCTCGACAATTCTCGCACCCTTCGCGGAAAATTTACGCGACGGGCTTCTTCATGACGATAAGGTACATGGGCGAGAAGATTCCGAGGTCCCCCCCGGCTTCGAGGTTCACCGCGGCTTTGAGGAGCATGGTGTGCACGGCTTGCGTTCCCTTGGGTGCGAAGCGGATGAACTCCAAAACGCCGGTCAGGATGTGCGTGATGTACGCGGCGCGCCTGGCGGACTTCATCGCCGCTTGCCACGGCTTCCCGCCCGTGGTCGCGCGGTCAAAGGTGTACTGCACTTCGAACCCGGCGCCCTTGGCCGCGGCGATGCACTCCTCTATGGTCCTGACTTCGGGAAGCGCGTTCCCTTCCGCGATCCCGTCCACCACATCGACGTGTCGCTTGTTGTTCTTGTCGTACTTGTTGGTCCTGAGCCACTCGTATGACGAGAAGAGTGCGCCAGGCTTGAGCACGGTGAACACCTTTTTGTAAAGCGCCTCCGTGTTTGAGGCGTGGCACGCGGCTTCGATGGCGTACGCGCCGTCGTACGAGTTGGCGGCGAACACGGTGTCGAGGTCCATGAAGTTGCCTTGCTTGATATCAGTGAGGTGAGACACGCCGGCCTCTTTGTTCAGCTTGAGGCACCGGCCGACTTGGTACTCGTTGATCGTGATCCCGGTTACGTGCCCGCCGGTCGCCTTGACGATGTTCCTCATGGGGCCGCCCACGCCGCAGCCGATGTCAAGCACCTTCATGCCGGGCTTCAAACCGATGGTCTCGGCGATGGCTAGAGTGTTAAGAAAACAGGGGGGCGATGGGGGAAGCGTTGGGGTCAGATACAGTTGAGGGAAAGTATTAACGGAGTACTCGAAGAATGCTCACATCGATTGTGACTCGTTTTGCCCGTAATCCACGCGCCGCCTGAAACGTCGGGTCGCGCCAGTCTGGCACGTGGCAAAACTTCATTTCGAATCGCTCGGGATGGGACGCGCGCGTACCAGTTTCTTGGCGGATGATAGACGCTTCGAAAGACTCTCCGATTTCCCGGGCGGCGAAGTGGAAGGACTCCCCCCAGCCGTACTCGTAAAAGTCGGTGATCAGGCTGTAGAACTTGTCCACGAACTCGGGGGTGCTTAAGATTCGCAAGCCGACGCCTTTGCCATCTTCTTGATCGAAGAACTTGTTGTACGAGTTGATGCCGCCGTTGACGAGATCTTTGGCCATCGCGCCCGTTTTGCCTCCGAACGAATGGAGCGGGTTTTTCCTGAACCACGATACTTTCATGGCGAGGTACGCGGCACCGGAAACGCCCGCGCCCACCGCCACCCACTTCACAGTGGGGTTCTCCAGCTTTGCGACGATGTCGCCCACGACGGCTGAGGAAGTCATCTTGAACGAAACGACGGAGATCGAACGATCGACGTCTGTGTGTTTCTGTAACGCGCGCGGGGTGACGCGTGCGACTTGCGGGTTCGGGACACGAGCGTCCGGGAACCGAAACGACTGTCGCGCGGGTGACGAAGCACCGGCAACAGAGTATGGGGGACGCCGCCGGTTGGGGAGCTTGAAAAACGTATCGAGGGGTTGGAGCGGCAACTCTTGTGCGCCACCCAATTAGTCCCTCATTTTGAGGAGTTAATAACTTGCCAAAAGGTTGGCCCATAGACTAGCGAGATTCCAGGCATGTTTTTTTAGACAGTTTCTTGTTTTTGCACCTTTCGGAACAGCACATTCTGAGGGGCGCCCTCTGATGGGTGTGGTCCCAGCATCGGCGTCCGCGGCCACGGCGGTGGCGGCGCGATTTTCGTACCGCGGGCTACCTGGTGTCGGGACGAGGTCCAGTCGTGTCGCCAAAGAAGCGCTGGTGCTAAGAACAAGGCGCTTCTCGCATGGCAGATTGCTTTGTGCAAAGTCGGCGGCGTCCTCTAATCAATCGGGCGCCGATGTCGCGGTTCTGGGAGGCGGCGCCGCGGGTTTAACCGCTGCGTACTTCGCCGCGAAGTCCGGCGCCAAAGTCGTCGTGTACGAGCGAACCAAAGAGACTGGGAAGAAGATCCTCATGTCAGGCGGCGCGCGGTGTAACGTCCTACCCGTGTCCGCGCGCGTTGAAGATTTCATCACCGAAAGCACCCCACGGCTGATGAAAAACGTGCTAGCGTCGTGGAGCGTGGACCGGTGCCACGCGTGGCTGGAACAGGACATAGGGTTACAGATGGGAATAGAACACGTCAGTAACAAGTACTTCCCGCTGAGTAACAGCTCACGAGAGGTGCGGGATAAGCTGTTAGCAGCGTGTGAACGGGAAGGCGTGGTGGTTCGATACGGAGCGAGTGTGGAATCGCTGCACCGAATCGAAAACGAAAACGGAGACGAGAACGATGGATGTACGACGTGGGCGCTTCGCCTTGCAGATGCGCCTGAGGAGCACGTTCCAGTGGTGGTACTTGCAATGGGGGGGCTGAGCTTCCCCGCGGTGGGAACCGACGGCACGGGATATGCCATCGCGCGGCGGGACTTGGGGCACACGTTGAAGGAACCGTACCCCGCGTTGGTGCCGCTGACCGGGGACCACCCCGGCGGGGAAAGGCTCCCGGGGCTGTCTGTTGATGTGAGTCTGGAGTGTGTTGGCATGCCGAGCGTGAACACGACAGGTACCGAGACTCAGAAACCAAAAAAACCCAAAAAGAAGAAAAGCAAAGCGTCGCGCGAGGGGTTTCTGTTCACGCACCGCGGGTTTTCGGGGCCGTCCGTGTTGGACTTGTCGCACAACTTGGTCAGGCCGCTGGCGCGGGCGAACGCGAGTTCGAATCAAAACGCAGACACTGCGATGGATAAATCCAGCCCTTTCCCTTATTTGCTCGTGAACTGGAGTGGTGACACCCGGGAGGCGTGGCAATTAAGGTTAACGGAACCCCCTGGACGCGCGTTGGTCTCGACGCGAGTGCGGGAGACGTTACCAACGCGCCTCGCGGAAGCGCTTCTAGCGGAGTCTAAAATCAACACATCCACGAAAGTCGCGGACTTAAAAAAAGTCGACCGAAATAATTTACTGGATGTGTTGACGAAGTACGAAATCTCCGTGGACGGGCACCAGGGGTACCGCAAGGCGGAAGTTACCGGCGGGGGCGTTTCTTTGGACGACATCGAAATTTCCTCGATGGAATCCAAAAAAGCGGACGGCGTATTTTTCTGCGGCGAAGTGTGCGACGTCTTCGGCAGGATCGGCGGCTTCAACTTTCTCTGGGCGTGGACCTCGGGCAGGCTTGCGGGGGTATCAGCGGCGAAGAAACGAGGGTATTGATACTGTAGAGAGGTAGATATAGGGTGTATGCAAATATTAATAGTCAAAGACTTTCGATGATTACAATCTTTGGAAAAAATTCTCAATTACTCAATCTTACTCCGCCGCCGGCCCTGCTGATACCTTGACCATTGACGCCCGAACCAACGTGTCCTCCCCCATCTTGTACCCCTTCCTAAACTCCTCGATTATTTCATCCTCCGGGGCGTCGCTCTCTTCCCGCATGATGGCTTCGTGGAAGTTCGGGTCGAACGGCGACCCGACGCCGTTCACTGGGTTCAGCCCCTGGTTGGAAAGAATCGTCATGAGCCCGTCGTACAACCCTTGGTACTGGTTCATAATCTTCTCGCCCTCTTCCGTTTCCGTTTTTAGGTTCTGTGCCGCGAGGTCGAAGTTGTCCAGCGCGGGTAACATGCTTTCAAACACCTTGCTCTTCGCCGTCTCCCCGAGCTGTTGCTTTTCTTTCAACGTTCTCTTTTTGAAGTTATCGAAGTCCGCGGTGAGTCGCAAAAACTGGTCCTTAACAGCAGCCGCTTGATCTTCCAACCCGACGTTCGCGGCCTGAATGTCCTTAATGTCGGACTCGATTTGCGTCACTTCCTGGGTCAGCTCGGGAAGCAACTCGACTAATTTATCACCGCCGCTGCCGTCGTCGCTCGCGGCTTGAAGCGCAGCGAGAATCTCCGCGACGCGCGTGGGAGGCGCAGCTTCCTCCTCCTCCTCCTCCTCCTCCTCCTCCTCCTCATCCTCATCGTCCTCAACAACCTCAACCTCAGCTTCAGCCCTGCGGTTGTTCTCCTCGTCGTCGAGCTCGTCACCCTGTGGTTTGATTGGAAGGGAAGGGGTTAGTGATTGTGGCGAGCGGCGGGTTGAGATGTGTGGAGATGACGATAGAGCTGGGTGCACACGAGAGTCCCTGTCGTTTCTCGTCCGACCTAAACCCTGTAGCAAATCCGGATAGCGCGAAACGGCGACGGAGGTGACGGAAGCGACGTGGTCCTTCGTGTTCAATATGAACGCACCTCTCCCCCCGCGGCGGCGATAACCATGCGTTGCAATGTGTTGCGTGCGCGTGACATCACGACAACACGGGAGCCGCCGTGACGATGCGCGGTGAACGCCGGCTTGGCGCCGACGCCGGATGTACGCGTGGCAGATTGCGATTGCGCGGATTGGCGTTTGGGCACCGCGCACTTGACGCTCATGGCCAGGGTAAAGGCGACCATCGTGAACCGTTCGCGAACGATGTACAAGGTGTGACTGTGCACACGAAGTAATGAGCGGAGCGTCGCGACGCGCGTGCGGTGAAGTGGCCGGATGGTGGTGGTGTCGGGAAATGAAGTGCGCTTTTTCTTCGACAGGCTTCGTGGCGACGACGAGTCATGACTCAAGAATCTCGTCATTATGTATGAAAATAGGCACTCTACCACTCTTCCACTCTATCTCGTCCGGCACTCTAAGCGTCTGAGGTCAAGCTCTAATAAGAAAACGGAGAAGAGACCCAAGGAAACTAGGCTTGGAAAATCGAACCGTTTCGTTTCCTTCCCCGTCGACTGCGTCGTCGTCCGCGTCGATGACGATGACGTCCTCTTTCTTTTCCGCGCCCGCTGCGGCGGCGCCGTCGCCGCCGCGCACGTCCGCCTCGCCCGATAGAC
>MDSY01120108.1_pt1 | contig 48418 bp, 36 predicted proteins | sample 811131 | NCBI WGS metagenome assembly MDSY01 (sample SAMN05326643, study PRJNA326480) | marine metagenome | isolation source: seawater | place: Atlantic Ocean: South West | collected 2010
AAACAATATATCCAAGTCGATCGCGAAACAATCTACCAAGTGGATAAGCTGGAACGACTCCCCATCCTGTTTCTTCGGCGACAAAAATCAATTTAACCGATGTTTTTTCAATACACTTAAAAAGATCAGTGACGACATAGTCCCATTCTTCATCATTTTCATCTAATCTATTTGCTACCCAGGTTCCTAAAGAATCAATTAATAAACAACAAGGAGGCATTGTTTTATTAATAACTTTAATAAGATCATATGGTGTGGACAAAGTTTCCCAATGAGCAGGTCTACGATCACGATGCTTCTTAATACGATTTTGCCACTGAAAGTCAGCAGGGTTTTCAATGGCTGTTGCTACGTAGATAACTTGACTATCTAACTTATTAGCTAAATCTTCAGCCCACTGACTTTTGCCTGAGCGAGTTGGCCCTATTACTAAAATATGTTTTGGCATTTTATTGAATATTTAGTAGGTTCATACTAGAAAATCAAATCTTGTCACTATTATTTTTTAATAGAATGTACTTACAAAAAAATATAAAATACATACCATATACTAATTTTATAGTATTAATAGATTGTAAATAATATTTGTCTTATGAAAATATCTTGTGAGTGACTTACTTTTCGTCTTATGGTACAAAGCTTCTTCTTAAAGTTAATCTATGATTTCCATTATAGTGCGTATAATTTTTAAGATATTTGGTTAATTTTTTACGGAATATTTTGATTTGTGTTTCGTACTTATTACATGAGCTAGTTTAAGATTTAAGAAAGCGTTGATCAAAAGAAATAATCTTGTTATGTCGGTAGAGGGTATACCCCAGACTTTAGGATGAATAATTGCGTGGACTAACAAAAATCCTGTTATTCCAATATTTATGCCAATCACAAAATTTTTCCAGCCATAAAGTTGGATAACCATAATAGATAACAGATATGATATAAAAAAGTTTACTATGAATGGATTAAGAATAGTAGTGCCTCTTATAGAGTTTTCTAACCCTAAGAGTGAACTTCCAAGGAGACGAAACGGCCATTGAGGTAAGTCAAAAATATAAACTCCTTTAAAAAAAAAAGAATCCTGAACTACCTAATACAATCCCTAAGTTAAAAGATAATGAAGAAATAAAAGAACAAGTACGAAATAATCCTAAAACAAATAGATAAGAAGTTATCAACATGGAAGTTCCAAATAGATAATTAATAGCTTGATTATCTATCCAAAAATTAAGATTTGGATTGTGAAGATAACTAAAAAAATTTTGCGCAGTAATTTTTTGGTTGAAAGCCATTTGAATAGCTTTTTCTGAATCTAATTGTCCTACTCCAAAATAATTAAATGGATCTTGATTAGTTTTTCGTGAAGACTGAATTAGTATTCCAAAAATATCATTAACCTTCTGATAGTTAGCAGCTTTAATCAAAGCAATTACTCCAGTAACATGGGCAGCAGCTACCCCAGTACCTTCCGATCTTTTAAATATTATATTTTCAGTGTTGAAACCAAAATTGACATTATCGTTACTATTCCCTGGAGCAGAAATATCAACTTGTGCGCCAAAATTTGAATAAAATGCTTTATTGCCCGTAGCATCTAAAGCAGAAACGCTTATAACTTTTGAATATCGGGCAGGGTAATATGCTGTGTTGTGGTTGTCATTTCCTGCCGAAGCAATAATTATAATACCTTTGTTATAGGCATAATTTATGGCATTTTCTAGTATTCTGCTTTTACTCTTTCCTTCTAGGCTCATATTAATAATATCAGCACCATTATCAGCTGCGAAACGGACTGCATCAGCTATATCCGATGTTGTGCCTTCTCCTGTTTCGGAAAGAACTTTTAAAGGCATTATTCTAACTTTTTTAAATACTCTTTTATTATTAATAGTCTGAGTTATAACTTTTGCTATGTTTGTACCATGCCCATTATCATCATAGGTATAATTTCTATCGTTTACAAAATCATATCCTGAAACAAATTTAATTTTTTGAAGTTCAGATGTTTTATTTATTCCTGTGTCTATAATAGCAATAGTTACTTTTCTTTCGAATGTTTTGCCTACATTCTTATCTGAATGTATATTAGATAAATTCCACTCTTCATGAACATTAGAAACTTGATAAAAATCATCATGCCTTTTTGAAGCCTTATAAACATAGTTAGGTTCTATATAGTCTGTGTAATTATTTAAAAAAGATTTTTTCAAATCTTTCAATAATGTTTTACCTCCTTCTACTATATAGATATTCTCATCTATAGAATAAACACTATTAAGAATCGCAGTAGCATTGTAGTCGTTAGAAATCTTTTCTATTTGTTTACTTAAAGTTGTTGTAGGTATATCTTCGCGAAAATTAATAATAATTGAATTATATCTTTCTTGATCAATAACTTTCTTAGGAATTACCAAAAAAATTGACAAACCTAGTATGAATAAAATTAAAAATAATAGTTTTTTTTTCACTTTCTTTTTTATCAACATTATTTAGTAATTTATAGGGTAAAAAATAAATTTAATATATCTTTTTTAGTTTACTTTTCTTAATAGCCTTTAATAACGCTATCACTAAGTTTACCAAATAATATTAAGGAATTATTATCAATACCATGTAGCAAAATTTGAACATCTAAAATTTATCAGACTAATACTTGTAATCTTGTTATTCTAGAGGGCTGGTTTTTTAAAAACAAATAAAAAGCATTTGGCCTTAGAAAATAATTCCACTAATATAAAAACTAGATTAGCAATACTGTATGCGTTTAAAATTATATACGTTCAAAAAATATTTATATAACTAACTGAAGGTTCATATAAGATCATAGAAAACCTATCTTTAAAAAACTAATAATGGCAAATAACTTACTTCAAGGAATTAATATTTTTTTAATTGGAATGATGGGAAGTGGTAAAACAACTACAGGAAAAAGACTAGCAGAACATTTGAATTATCGCTTTTTTGATACAGATACTTTGATTAAACAAGTAAAACAAAAAACTATTAGTGATATTTTTGTTGAAGAAGGAGAAGAATCATTCCGTATTCTTGAGAGTAATGTTTTATCAGAGTTAGCATCATGTACAAGAAGTGTTATCGCTACAGGAGGAGGAATTGTATTAAAGCAGGAAAATTGGAGTTATTTACATCATGGTTTGATTATTTGGCTAGATACTTCAATTCCTATTCTAAAAAAAAGACTTAATCATGATCTTAGTTCTCGCCCTTTAATACAGAAAGAAAAACTAGACATAGAACTAGAATTATTGCTTAAACAACGTCATGCGTTATATAAACAAGGAGATTTGAAAATTATTGTTGATAAAAATGATAGTTCTGAAGATGTTGTAAATAAAATATTAAAATTAATTCCTACTGTTTTAAAAACTACTTCTAATCAGTAAAACTATAAGGATTTATTAAATTATTAATCATTAAATTTTTGAATATATGATTAAGCTAAATTAAAAGTTACTTATTTAGATAGTAAATCTTTTGCCCATTAGTAGTTGCTAGAGAAGGATAGCCTGCTTCGATTAATGCTTGATCACGTATGCGACAAGAGTCGCATAGTCCACACGGTTCATGATCACCTTTATAGCAAGACCATGTCTTCTCAATAGGAACTCCTAATTTAATAGCTTCTTGAACAATATCAACTTTGGTTTTTTTTTATTAACGGAGCAATTAGTTCTATTGTATTTCCTTCAATTCCAGCCTTCGATGATATGTTCGCGAGGTCCTGATAAGCCTTAAGATATTCAGAACGACAATCAGGATAACCTGAATAATCAATCATATTTATACCTAGAAAAATCGCTTTTGCACCTTTAGCTTCAGCTAAGGAAAGAGCAAGAGCAATAAAAACAGTATTTCTACCAGGAACATAAGTAGAAGGAATATTATGAGGACTAACTCCATCTAAAGGTATAGACAAAGATTCATCAGTTAGTGAAGATCCTCCCCATTGAGCAATATCAACATCAATTATGTAGTGTGAATTTATGTCTAATTCTTTAGCAATTGTTTTAGCTGACTCCAACTCTTTATGATGAAGTTGTCCGTAACGTAATGAAAGGGCAACAAGCTTATAACCCTGAGCAGCAGCAATAGCTGCTGAAGTAGCCGAGTCTAACCCTCCTGAAAGTAAAACAACTGCTAACGACTTATCGCACATTTAATTACAATTTTTTAAATTTTAGGAACACAAGTAAAAGATTATCATATATTAATTGAACAGTAAATTTGATCTTTACAAGAGATATTTTAATATCGTCTTCTAAAAGAAAAAATTTTTTCTTTTAAAAAGTTAGAAAACTAAGGAAAGAAAGATAGTAAAATGTGTAAAAAAATTTAATTAAATTTTTCGACTAAATTTCTTAATCTTATTTATTAAGGTGCTTTTTTCGTAGGTAAATAGATGATTATTCAGAATTTTTTAATTTCTCAATATATGTAATATATTTTGGCTATATTTAAAATAATGTTCCTAATGATTTAATGAGAATCTAGCGATACTTTGGATGTATACTAAGTTATGTAAGAGTTATTTAAACTGTTGATATTAATAGAATATAGAATTGTCAGTTTTTAAATATAAATACCTTCAAAAGCTAAATAAAGCTAACATACAAAAATTAAATTTAAGAAGACAATATACCAAAAAATAAAGTAAAAACTTTGATTAAGTTGGTTAATAAATAATAGACATAATAACTAACAATAAAATAATGAAAAAAAATTATTAAGGAGTTCACTGGCCAATGTTAGCATATATTCTATCTGTAACTGCAGGACTTGCAAGTCTATTTCTTTATTTTGCAGCATTTTTTCTTCCTCGATTACATAGAAAAGATGATTTTTTCTGGAGTGGCCTTGGACTATTTTATTCTTTATCTCTCTGGGTTTATGCAGATAAATTAACAGGAGGTTTTTTGTTAGGGCAATTATGTATTCTGACTTTAATTTTATCCTTTGGGTGGCAAAATTTTCGTTTAAGGAATAATTTCTTAAATTCAGAACAAAAGATAAACTTTACTGAATTTTCCTTTGTGGAGAGAATTCAAAAACTTCTAAAAAGACAATCTTTGTCTTCTTCTAAACTTTCGTCTCCTAAAAATAAAAAACCTAATTTTAGTTATCGTAAAGAAGAATTAAAGCTCAAGAAAAAAAATATTGAAAAAGATAAAGATATTAATATTTTTCAAGAAGTACGGAATAATGATTGTTTAGATGGAGAAAAGTTATCTAATATAAAAAATGAAAAATTTTCATTTAAATCTTTTTTACCATTAAATCAATTGAAATCATTACTTTATTTTAATTCATCAAAAAATAATATAGACAAAGAGTTATTAGATCCCCAAAATATATCTCCTGAACTACGTGAAGAAGTAGATAGTTTTGAAGATGAAATGATTGAAAATCAGAATACAATTATTGGTTATGACAAAAGCTCTATAGATAAACCTAAAGAAAACTCATCTGAATAAAATTAGTATGTAAAAATAAGTCAAAAATATTTGCAATATTTTTCAAATATGAAGTTGAAACTTATTAAGTTTCAACAAAATAGGTACATTATTATATTAATCTCTTAATCTTGTTTAGCAATAGAAATCCAAGGATCCAAAATGTCTTTAAACAAGATCTCTTCAAACCATGTTTTAGCAACTACTGCTAAAGGAAGAGCTAACAACAAGCCTAATACTCCAAAAAATTGAGCAAAAAATATTTGTACTATTAAGGTAACTACAGGCAATAACGAGACTTGTTTAGCCATTACCAAAGGAGTTAACCAATAACTTTCAACATTTTGAATAACAATATACCAAAGAATAATTGCTCCGATCTTCCAAGGTTCATCTAGCAAAGCTACCATAAGTGGAAAAATTACACTTGTAACTGGGCCAATATTAGGAATAAAATTAAGAAGTCCTGCCAATAATGCATGAACTAATACTAGTCTAATTTGTAGAAACCATAAACCCAATCCGCTTAAAGTCCCAATAAATAGACAATTTACAACAATTCCTATTAACCAATTTCCTAGTGCATTTTCTGAGAGTGTTAAAATTTCGTCTCCACGTTGTCGATAAAATGATGGGAAAAGCTTCAAAAATATATGACGATACCTGTGAGGATTTAAAATCATCATTATTGTTAATATAAAAATAAAAACAAGTTGCAAAATGATTGTTAAAGAATTTGAAAAGATTATAAAAAAGTTTGAGAAAATATCTGTGAATAGAGGTTGTAACTGAGAGAATAAATCATCTAAGGAAGGCGGTGAGGGCATTAAAGATAAATAACCTTGATTTTCTAAAAGTAAAATTAAATAACCACGCAGCTTTTCCCCAATATTAGGTAGTAAGCTTAGTAATTTTTGAAATTGATCTAGAAAAGGAGGAACTATTAACCAGCTGAACAAAATAGTTGCTATTGTGATTGTTAAAATTATGACTAAAATACCTAAAATTCTTGGAATTTTTATCTTTTCTAGTAATTTAACCAATCTATTTATAGCTGTTGCAAAGATAACAGCTGTAAATATTAATAATAATATATGCTTGATTTCCCATAAAACATAACAAGAAATAACTAAACTAAATAATCCTATCCATTTACCAATATTCATGAAAATAAAATGTAATTTTTTATTTAAGCTAATATTTAGAAATATCTTTTGATAATTTAATAATTATATACATCTGCTGTCTTAATAATTATCTAAATTGAATGTTTTTTTATTATCTAAAATAACTAACATAGAGTATTCAATCGTTTTTTCCTAAGTATTTTTATATGATTTCTCTGCTTTAATCTGTAATTCTATAATCATATTTCCATTTACTTATAAATCCAAATCTTATTCAAATTAACTACATTTCATTATAGAAAGATATTTTGAGCTTACAATTTCTGTCTAATATAATATTTATATTATGACAATGAACTTAATACATAAGTTTAAAAATAATTTTAACTAATTAAAGCTATTTCAAAAATGAACAAGGAATAATTACGATACACTTGCCTTAGTATATAAAAAATGATGATATATAAGTTTACATAGAAAATTTACATTAACTATTATTTAAAAAAAAACGTTTATGATTGATATTAAAGCTGTAATTTTAGCAGGTGGGTATGGAACTAGAATTAAACATTTAATTTCTGATATTCCTAAGCCAATGTTTCGAGTTGCTGAAAAGCCATTCATAGAATGGATAATTTCTTATCTTAAACAACAAGGAATTAAGCAAGGAATCATATCAACCGGTTACTTAGGAGAGGTTATTGAGGAATATTTCAATCAACATAAAATAAGTGGGATAGATATTAATTGCTATCAAGAAAAAACACAATTAGGAACAGCAGGAGGATTTATCCATGCTGTTAAACAAAGTGGTTTATCTCCTGAAGCATGGTTAGTTATGAATGGTGATTCTCTAATAGCCAGTAATTTAGAAAAGTTAATTAGCTATTTAGACATTGAAGAAGTAGGATGTGTCATATTAGGAATGTCCGTAAACGATACTTCTCGTTATGGTTCTCTAATTTTTGATGATTCTAATAATTTGCTCCGTTTTTCTGAGAAGGAGAATGGTCAAGGATTCATTAATGGAGGAATATATCTATTCCGTCATAAAATTTTAGAATATTTTCCTTCAAAATATCCTCTTAGTTTTGAGTATGATATTTTCCCAACGTTGTTACAACAAAATATTAAGATTAAAGTTTGCGAAGTTCAATCTCCATTTTTAGATATTGGAACTCCAGAAACTTTAATGCAAGCTGAAAAATTTATTAAAGAAAACTTTACTAATTTAATTAAACCATGCTGATTGCACGTGCCCCTGTTAGAATAAGCTTTTTTGGAGGAGGAACAGATTATCCTGAATATTTTCTTCGTCATGGAGGAGCTGTTTTATCAACAGCAATTGATAAATTTTCATATGTAACTGCAAGTCCTTTCCCTAGTCATTTATTCGATTACTTAGTTCGCATATCTTATCGTAAAGTTGAATTAGTTAAAACGATTGATCATATTGAGCATAAAGTGTTTCGTGAATGCCTAAAGTTTTGTAACTTGGAAAAAGATATTGAGTTACACAACGTAGCAGATTTACCAGCTTTTACAGGACTTGGTTCATCCTCAGCTTTCACTGTATCGTTGCTACAAGCACTTCATAATTTTAAAGGTGAATTTATTAAGCCTTTAGATTTGGCTTATGAAGCAATTTATGTAGAACGTCATCTAGTTCAGGATCATGTAGGATGTCAAGATCAATTAATGTCTGCAGTGGGGGGATTTAATTTAGTAGAATTTAGAACAGAAGAAGATATTATTGTTAATAGAGTAGATATCTCTCCTCAAAGACTAGCTGAATTTGAGTCTCATATTTTTATTGTATTTACAGGTATTAAAAGACGTGCTTCTCACGTGGTAAAAAAGCAACTTAAACGAGTAGAAGATAATCACGAAACTCTTAAAAAGATGCGTAAAATGGTTGATCAAGGTTGGGATATCCTTACTAACAATGAACCGTTTTCAAAATTTGGTGAGTTATTACATGAAGCTTGGATAGCCAAAAGAAGTTTAGATCAAAGTATTTCAAATTCAGAAATAGATTATATGTATGAACTGGGGCGAGAAAATGGAGCTTGGGGCGGTAAGCTTTTAGGAGCAGGTGCAGGTGGATTTTTATTATTTTTTGCGCCACCTGAAATTCATCCAAAACTAAAACAAGTTTTTACAAATCATGAAATACTTTCTATTAAAATTAACTCACCAGGTTCCCAGGTTATTTTTTCATAAGCTTATAGCAAAATGTATAGAAACTAAGAACCATATGGTTCTTATATATTAATAGTTTAAATATAAATAAAGCTCTTTTTGATTAGATCATAAAAGATTAATTAGTAATAATCACTCAATTATCTTGAAAATTTTTAATAGCTTAGGATAGTTAATTATTACTCAACAAAGAAGTAGTACTTAAACAAATTAGTGTATTGGTAAGCATATAATATTAAAACAAAATAGTTTAAAACAAAACAATTGATCATATGCTTGGATCTATTAATATTCATCGTATTAAAAATCTCCTGATTTCCATCATTGCTGTCATTCTTGGAATAACTATATTTTTTGGCTTCCAAACTCAGATACATTCTTCTTCTTTAGAATCTCAATCTAAACAGGCTATTTCTATGGATGAGGCAATGACTAATGGCAAACCAACAGTACTAGAATTTTACTCTACATGGTGTGCAAGCTGTAAAGCAATGGGTCCAAATCTAGCTAAACTTAAAGAGGAATATGCTGAGACTATTAATTTCACTATGCTTAACGTAGATAATAATAAATGGTTGCCTGATATTCTCCATTATCAAATCAATGGTATTCCAACTTTTATTTTTATGAGTCACACAAACGAAGTAGTTGCTAAAAGTATTGGAGAGCAACCTTTTGAAATTATGAAAGCCAATTTAGAGGCTTTAATTAAAGATAAAAAATTACCTTACAGTTATATGACTGGCAAAACATCCAACTTTTCTAGTACCATTCAAAAATCTTCAGATAGTCCATTAAACCATAGCTATAAATCTTTAAACTAGTCTTTGAAATAATTATTGTTTTTTATTTTGTGTTATTATACCCCTACGAACTGCTGTCTTGGTGACTGCCAAAAAAGTTTTTTGACTATGCTCTAAATTTAAGGGCTTTAATTTTAGGTATCGTAGCAGTAAACCGAGCTTAGACTTGGGAACAGAGTCGATAACCAATCAATGCCCACCTGGTCTTCCAGGTCATAAACTGAGGTAAAACGATGCAGCGGTTCTTAAGTGATACATACATCACAAAGGATGTATGGCAAACTAGGGTGTTAAAGGTAACTCTAAAGCAACAATTTAGTTATTAATAAAATATACAAAAATCTTGCGATAGCTATTTAAAGCCATTGCAAGATTTTTGTATATTATCCGTAATTAGCGATCTACTGAACCCATGATGACGTCAATGCTGCCTAAAATTGCCATAATATCAGCCACTTTTACTCCCTTAAGTAAATGAGGTAGAATTTGCAAATTATTGAAATCAGGAGCACGAATTTTCCAGCGCCATGGGAAAACATCGTTGTTACCAATAATAAAGATTCCTAATTCTCCTTTTCCACTTTCTAGACGAACATAATGTTCACCGGATGGAATTTTAAATGTAGGAGCAACTTTTTTAGCTATGTATTGATAGTCAAAATCGTCCCACTGAGACTTTTTCCCTTCTATCATACGCTTAGCTTCTAAATTTTCATAGGGTCCTCCTGGAATGCCTTTAAGCGCCTGAGAAAGAATTTTAACTGATTCACGCATTTCTTTAATACGAACGAAATAGCGAGCTAAGCAGTCTCCTTCTGTTTCCCACTGTATATCCCAGTCAAAGTCATCATAACATTCATAATGATCAACTTTTCGAAGATCCCATTTCACTCCAGAGCCACGTAACATAGGGCCAGAAAGCCCCCAGTTGATAGCATCTTCGCGAGCAATTTTTCCTATTCCCTCTATACGACGCCGAAAGATAGGATTGTTGGTGATTAACTTCTCGTATTCATCTACTTTAGTTTTAAAGTGATTACAAAAGTCTTCACACTTATCGATCCATCCATATGGCAAATCAACTGCTACTCCTCCAATACGGAAATAATTATTATTAATCAATCTCATTCCCGAAGCTGCTTCCCAGAGATCGTAAATCATTTCACGTTCTCGGAAAATATAGAAGAAAGGAGTTGTAGCACCTACATCTGCCAGGAAAGGGCCTAGCCATAATAAATGATTAGCGATACGATTTAGTTCCAACATAATAACCCGAATATACTGGGCTCGTTTTGGAACTTTAATATTTGCCAGTTTTTCTGGCGCATTTACAGTGATCGCCTCATTAAACATTCCAGCCGCATAGTCCCAACGACTTACATAAGGAACGTACATAATATTAGTACGATTTTCTGCAATTTTCTCCATCCCACGGTGAAGATACCCAATAACAGGTTCACAGTCGACTACATCTTCCCCGTCTAGGGTAACGATCAGACGTAGTACCCCATGCATTGAGGGATGATGTGGCCCCATGTTAATTACCATGGGTTCGGTTCTAGTTTCGATTTTTGACATAGAGTGGCCAGTTGATCGTCATCATCTATTTTAGAATAATAGGGCAGCTTTCACATAACTTTGCGGCAAAAATTATCTTGATACATTAAAAATAATTTTAACAATCTAATAATTGAAGGTAACAATTGTGAACTAAATGAATAAGCTACTACTTAGTGACTATTAATTTCATAACTATTTCTAAAAATATCATTACTTATGGCTACCATCGCACATTGCATAACGAATTTCTTCTACTAATTTAGATTATGGAATATTAAATTAGTAAGAAGTTTGATATGTCTTCTGGAAGATAATTATTATAAAAAGCAGAATGATTTTTTATTTAAAATAAGAATTAAACTATATTAAACAAATTATATAATTCTATTTTTTACACAATCGAGTAAAAAATATTTTTCAAATAATCATAGCTCTTAGTATTTTTGAAAAATTATTCAGATTTAATAATTATTTTTTATATCTTTTCAACATAATTCGAACTTTTGTGTTAACGTTCGATAAGCAACAGTTTTCAGGTTTTTTATAACGTTAATCTGGTGATCATAACTTATGCGCATCAGTCTATTAGAGCAAATATTACGTAAAATTAAAATAAAACAACGAGATTTAATAAATATAAGTCAAAAAACTCCCAAAAAGGTTAACAGATGGATGAAATGGCTTTCTCCTGGCTTGTTAATTAAGCGTTGGTTATTTATTAGTTCTACAGGTGTATTGTTAATAGTTTTGGGATTAGCGATTTGGAGTAAATTAACGCCAGTTAATAGATTGCTAGAATTAATATCTCAACTTCTTGAAAGTATTACAACTCGTGTCCCTAGTTATATATCTGGTCCAGGAGCTTTCTTATTAGGAATATTTTTACTTTTATGGGGACAAAACCGTACCTTAGTTTCTATAACTGAGGCTTTCTCTGGTGGAGATCAAGAGTTAGTTGATCGTCTTCTAAATCATAGACGTTTAAATCGTGGACCTAAAATCGTAGCAATAGGAGGAGGAACAGGCTTATCTACTTTGTTAAGAGGTTTAAAACAGTATAGTGCAAATATTACAGCTATTGTTACAGTAGCTGATGATGGTGGTTCTTCTGGAAGATTGCGAGAGGAAATTGGAGTACTACCGCCTGGGGATATTCGTAACTGTATGACTGCTTTAGCTGATGAAGAAAAATTATTAACAGAATTATTTCAATATCGATTTCAAGCAGGTGATGGTCTTATTGGTCATAGTTTTGGTAATTTATTTTTAACAGCTATGACAGCAATTACAGGGAAAGACTTTGAAAAAGCAATTGCTGCAAGTTCTAAAGTTTTAGCGATAAGAGGTAAAGTATTACCAGCAACTTTAAGTGATGTTCGCTTGTGGGCTAAGTTAGATGATAGTCGTTTTATAGAAGGTGAATCTCACATAACAGATGCTGGAGGAAACATTGTCCAGATTGGTTGTTTCCCCTCTAATCCACCTGCACTACCTGCTGCATTACAGGCAATTAAAGAAGCGAACTATATAATAATAGGTCCTGGAAGTCTTTACACTAGCGTCATTCCCAATCTTTTAGTTCCAGAAATTAGGGAAGCTCTAAAAAAAGCTAAAATTCCACGAATTTACGTTTGTAATATTATGACTCAACCTGGAGAAACTCAGAGTTATACAGTATCTGATCATATAAAAGCTATTAATCAAGTTTGTGGTCAGAAAATATTCGATGCAGTTTTAGTACAGCGTGTCCCTCCTTCTTCTCCTGCTTTGGAGCATTATGCTCTAGAAGATTGCTATCCTGTTTTTTTAGACAAAGAAAATGTGAAAGGATTAGGATATCGTATAGTTTTAGCTAATGTTATGGATGAAGATTCAATAACAAATAAAATTAGCCATCATCCTCAACGCTTAGCAAGAGTTTTATTGCGTTGGTATGGAAAAAATTAAGAGACTGAAAAAAGTAAAACTATAAGCTATCAAAACATAACAAATACTAAAAAGGTTAATATACTAATTCCTGCTTTTAGAAACTTTTTTTGTTTGTATCATTTGTCATAATTAGTCTTCATAAAAGTATTTTATTGAATAAGCAAGTGATTTTACATAAATTAATTATTTATTTGTGATGTAAAAAACCAACTTATTAAATCCTATGTATAAATTATAAAAAGAAATTAATAGTTAACTTCTGAATTCAAATAAATATTATGAAATAACATCTATTTCATAAACTATAATTAGAGTTTAAGCAAAAAATAAAAATTAATTATCGTAAATGATAAGAGAAATTTATTCTTAAAATATTACAAATATTAATAATATGACATCGAACCGAGAGAATCCTTTTCTCAATCTCGAATATCAGACTTCTTTAGAAGATTTAGGAGATGAATACTACGATGAAGTAAATGCAACTAGATTTCCACAACACACTCTAAGATTTCGTAATAATGATTTATTGAATCATCTGGGATTAATACCCCATGATGTCAAAGATACAGACTTCATCGAAATATTTGGGGAATTTAGAAAAATACGTCCTTTTTTAGCATTACGTTATCATGGCTATCAATTTGGTGAATATAATCCTTTCCTGGGTGATGGAAGAGGATTTTTATATGGACAAGTTAAAGGAGTAAACGGAGAATTATATGATTTCGGAACTAAAGGATCTGGGAAAACGCCTTATTCTCGAGGTGGTGATGGAAAGCTAACTCTTAAAGGAGGAGTTAGGGAAGTTATTGCAGCAGAAATATTACATAGAGTTGGAGTTAAGACATCTCGATGTCTAAGTTTAATTGAAACAGGGGAAAAATTATGGAGAGGAGACGAGCCTTCTCCTACTCGCTCATCAGTAATGGTCAGGATGAGTCGTTCTCATATTCGTTTCGGTACATTTGAACGCCTCTACTATCTTAAAAGACCTGACTTAATCAAAAAGTTGTTAGATTTTGTAATTAATACTTATTATCCAGATATTGCTTTAGATAACGATCGATATGGCCTATTTTATCAAGAACTAGTAAAAAGAAAGGCTAGATTAGTCGCTCATTGGATGGCAGCTGGATTTTGTCATGGGGTGCTCAATACAGATAATATGTCTATTATTGGCGAGAGTTTTGACTATGGTCCTTATGCTTTTATTGATACATACGATCCGCTCTTTACTTCTGCTTATTTTGATCATGGACGACGTTATAGCTATGGGAACCAACCTGTAATGGTTCGTACTAATCTAGAAATGTTACAGTTACCATTAATGAGTATTATTCCTCCTAAAGTTTTAGAAACGGGAATCAATCAGTTCAGTTATCACTATGAAAATGCGTATCGTGAGGCAATGCTTAAGAAGTTAGGTCTAGTAGGGGTATCTGATCAAGGAAACGAATTACTAGAAACGACTATAGACGTATTAAAAACAAGTCAAATTAATTACCATCAGTTTTTTATTTATCTAATTGATAATATAAATAAAAGTTGGTGGGAGAAACCTGCTAATATTTTGCAAGAAATTAATTTACCTACAGCCAATTGGGTAAATTGGAAATATATATATAATAAATCTTTAAATCAATATTCTTCGGATCAAATAAGTAGCGTCATTAACAATTTAAATCAGTTTAATATTAGAGTTCCTTTTCTTAAATCAAAAATAGAATCATTATGGGAATCTATAGTCTATTATGACGATTGGCAGCCTTTTTATCATTTAATACAAAATACTATGTCTTCTGAAATCAAAACATTTTGATAGATATTGATTATGCATAATTAATATTTATTAAAATACAAGTCTAGAGTCTTTAATTAAATTTAGAATATGTTAATAAAAATTAAAATTGATAATATGACTCATGAGATTTAGAATATAGTTCACCCAACATTCATACAAAAATTCGTGATGGATTCCAGCATTTCTCAAGATTTACTAAAAACACCCATACATGATCTTCTCGTTGAGAAAAAAGCCAAAATGATAAATTTTTTTGGTTGGCATATGCCTATTCAATTTAGTGGTATTCAAGTAGAACACAATGCTGTTAGAAATAGTGTTGGAATATTTGATGTTTCTCATATGGGTAAACTTTTAATAGAAGGGGATGATTTAGTTCCTTTATTACAATCTCTAGTTCCATCAGATATTAAGAAGCTAGCTCCTGGAAAAGCACAATATACAACATTTTTAAACTCTGCTGGTGGAATAATAGACGACATTATTATTTATTATCAAAACTCTAGAAAAGCTTTGATAATAACTAATTCATCTACAAAAGATAAGGACATAAAATGGATTAAGTTAAATGCAGAATCTACTTCAATCAAAATAACAGATTTATCTCAGGAAAAAGTTTTACTAGCGATTCAAGGACCACAAGCTTTAAAGAAGTTACAGTTATTTGTTGATATTGACATAACAAACTTATCTTTTTTTGAACATATAGAAACTGAAATATTAGGATGTTCTGCTTTTATATCTCGTACAGGATATACAGGTGAAGACGGTTTTGAGGTAATGGTCTCTAATGTAATAGGAAAAAAATTATGGAAATTGCTTGTTGATGATGAAAAAGTAGTACCTTGTGGTTTGGGAGCTAGAGACACTTTGCGTTTAGAAGCATCTATGTGTTTATATGGCCAAGATATTAATGATAATACTACTCCTTTAGAAGCTGGTTTGCATAAGTTGGTACATCTAGATAGTAAAGGTGATTTTATTGGACGAGAGGTATTAGAGAAACAAACCAACGAAGGGGTTGGTAAGTTATTGGTAGTATTAGAGATGGAGGGTAAACAAATTGCTCGTCGTGGATATAATATTTTTTCTCATGGTAAACAGGTAAGTACAATAACTAGTGGCACATTTATTCCAACAATAAAAAAAGCTTTATCGTTTGCTTACCTTCCTATTCATTTGAGTCAAGTAGGAACAACAGTTGAAGTAGAGATAAGAAAAAAGTTTTATTCAGCAAAAGTTATTCAAAAAACATTGTATAAATCTAAAAAAAAGAAAAATAAACAATAACATATTCTTTTTTAGAATTATTCAACAATTAAGGCTAATACTAATGTTACTAATTTGTTTTATATGAAAAGTTCTCGTCTACTCTGGTTAATTATTAGTATAAGTTTCCTCATCTTATTTGGATGTTCCAGTTTAAGACATTCACTTTTTCAGTCCAATGCCCTAGATTTAGGTTGGTTTGATCAAACTTTTTATTTAATTAGTCAAGGAATTGAACCTATTGTATCTTTCTCCGATAATCATATTTTAGGAGACCATGCAGCAATTATTGTATATCCTTTATCATTACTCTATGCAGTTTATCCAAATGTATATTGGCTATTAATTATTCAGTCATGTGCATTGTCAATAACTATTTTACCTTTATGGAAACTATCAAAACAAGCTAATTTGTCTGATGGCTCATCTCTGATTGTAGTATTAATATATTTATTTTATCCACTAACTTTTAATGTTAACTTATTCGACTTTCATACAGAAATTATTGCCTTGCCTGCTATTGTATGGTCAATTTTCGCAGCAAAGTCAAACTTTAAATTACAGTTTATATTTTCAATTCTATTAATTTTAAGTTGCAAGGCAGTATTATCGTTGACAGTAATTGGAATGGGAATTTGGCTGTTTTTTAATGAGAGAAAGAGAGAATATGGTATTTTTGCATTGTTTACAGGAATAATATGGTTCATCATTGCGACACAGTCTATTATTCCTCACTTTAATAATGGTGAAGTTGCAGCTGTAGGAAGATATTCATTTTTAGGAAGTTCAGTTTTTAATATCATCACTAACTTATTCGTTAATCCACAAATCATTTTTAGTCATGTCTGGAACTTAGCAAATTTAGAATATATTTTCTTACTATTTATTCCTATAATTTGGTATTTGAACCCTTATTATTTTGGTGTTTTAATACCTACTATTCCTAGTTTAGTTTTAAATTTATTAACGGATTATCAACCACAAAAAGATTTAATTCATCAGTATTCTGTTCCAATAATACCATTTTTATTGTTACTAGTTATTACTTCTATGCAACATAAAAAAAGAACGACTACTTTTACTAAATACACATTAGTTTGGTCATTGCTAAGTTTTTTAACATTGGCAAAATTTGATTTCTTTATTTCTAAATATATTAAACAAGCAGGAAGTTTGTCAGCCATGAGAGAAGCTGTGGAATTAATACCTCCAAAGGTTAAAGTATTGACATCCCCGCAATTTGCACCTCATTTAGGCCATCGTTCTATTATAAAATTAGCTATTAAAGATCAAGAGCCTATTGATATTAATAATTTTGATCATATCTTATTAAATGTACGTTATCCTGGTTGGGAAAACTCTAGAGATACAGTTGATAATTTAGTAAAAAAAATAAAAAATGATTTAAATTTTAAAATAGAATATAGTCACAAAGATATTATTTTATTTAAGAAAAATATCAATGATTTGAAAATTTGATTTATATCAATAAAATCATCAAACTATTTTTAATAATTGTAAAAGTAATATTCTAAGAATTAATGGAGAGAACTCCGTTGATAAAATTCGTAAAGATATTACCAATAATTTAATAAGTTAAGTTTAATTATCCTTTGAAGTGACGAAAATGATAGATATTGATTACTCTGATCCTAAGCGATTATATATCTACTACTAGTAAATTTTAATTTATTTTTGATAAATTAAAATTAGATGTTTCAAAAATAAAGTAAATTGTTAACATTATGGATTTAATGTGTAAATATGATAAACACTAATACTCAGAGTAGTTATATATATAAATCACGGCACAAAAATTAATAATAACTAAACTTCAATTATTTATATATTTGAGACATTTATGAAAGTTGTCTCTCAAATATCAAGCAAAATGCGTTAGACTGTTTTAAATTTAGTACTATTCTATTTAAATTTTAATAATCGTGTTTATAAGCATTGTCATTCCGACCTACAATCGTAAACCAATCTTAGAAAAATGTCTTTATGCATTAGAAAAACAAAGATTTACTGATAGTAAAGTTAATACTTATGAAATAGTTCTCGTTGATGATGGCTCTACGGATGGAACTTTAGAATGGTTAAATAAAAATACAAATGATTTTCCTCATGTTCATTGTTTTGTTCAAAATCATCTTGGCCCCGCGTCAGCAAGAAATTTAGGTATAGAAAAAGCAAAGGGAGACATAATAATTTTTATTGATAGTGATCTGGTTGTGACTAAGTCATTTCTACAATCACATGCAGATGCATTGGTAAAAGGCGAGGAAAAATTAGGCAATGATCGCTTATTTACCTATGGTTCAGTTATTAATACGTGTAATTTTAATAACCCAACTGCGGAAGCTTATAAAGTGACTGATTTTTCTGCTGCTTTTTTTGCTACTGGTAATGTAGCGATTGCTCGAAAATGGCTAGAAAAAGCAGGACTATTTGATATAAGTTTTAAACAATACGGATGGGAAGACCTAGAGTTAGGCGTAAGATTGAAAAAATTGGGATTGAAGTTGATTAAGTGTCCTGAGGCAGTTGGTTATCATTGGCACCCAGCTTTTAATTTAAAACAAATTCCTAGTCTCATTAATCAAGAAATTGAAAGAGGGAAAATGGGAGTTTTATTTTATCAGAAGCATCCTACTTTTGAAGTTCGTCTGATGATTCAAATGACATTGTTTCATAAAGTTTTATGGGGAATATTATCTCTAGGTGGAACTTTGAATGAAAACACTTTATCGCCTATTCTACAGTGGTTTATTAATCGTGGAAAACCACAAATAGCATTAGAAATCGCTCGTATTTTTCTTAACTGGTACAATGTAAAAGCTGTATATAAAGCTTATCAAGATATATAGGAGCCGGCTTTTTATTGCTATTACAAAAACAATTTCTAGTAATTAGATTAGATAACTAATTATTAAAAATTTTAATTAATATGCTAAAAAACTATGAATTTTTAGTATTTAATTATTTTATATAGCTATTAGTCAATGTTTTAGATATTCAGTATTTAAGAGTATTAAACTCTGCTAACTTTTTTATGTAAATTATTGTTTTTTATTACTAATAAACTAATAACGTAAACTTTGAAACTTAATGAATTAGAAAATAATTATATTAATTATCTTCTAATTCATTAAGTTTCAATATAATTCTGCTAGATTGACTAACCTTTTCCATAATTTTTTTAGCCCTTGTAGTTACGGAAGAAGGCAGGCCAGCTAATTTAGCAACTTCAATTCCATAAGACTTTTTAGCTCCTCCTGGACGAATTTGGTGAAGAAATATGAGACTATCTGGTTTTTCTTCAACTATAGTTTGGAAATTAGCTACCTTAGAAACTTTAGATGCTAGTTCATTTAATTCATGATAATGAGTTGCAAATATAGTCTTTCCTCCAATCTCTTCACTTAGATACTCTGCTATAGCCCAGGCTATGGAAAGCCCATCAAAAGTTGATGTTCCTCTACCAACTTCATCTAATAAGATTAATGATTTTTCTGTTGCATGATTGAGTATATTAGCAGTTTCATTCATTTCTACCATAAAAGTTGACTGTCCAGTTGCCAAATCATCTACTGCTCCTACACGTGTAAAAATGCGGTCAGCAATGCCTATCTGTGCAGAAGTAGCTGGAACAAAACTTCCAGCCTGTGCTAACAGCTGAATAACTCCTATTTGTCTCAGGTAGCAGCTTTTTCCACTGGAGTTAGGGCCTGTCAAAATAATTAGATTAGGTTCTTCTAATACTTTGCTAGAACTTTTGAGAGAAACTGAATTAGGCACGAAAGAGCCAGGAGGCAACAATTCTTCAACTACTGGGTGTCTACCATTATTGATTTTTAATAATTGATCTTCTAAAATTTGAGGGCGACAGTAATTCTTTTCAACAGCAGTTATCGCAAAACTTAATAAAATATCAATAGCTGCTATAGACTTAGCAATTTGGTAAACTGCATATCCTTTTTTTGCTACTTTTGAGCGTAGCTCTGTAAAAACTTTATACTCTAACTTTTTAAGATTTTTTTGTGCATTTAAAATACGAACTTCTCGTTCTTTTAGCTCGGGAGTAATAAAACGCTCTTCATTAGTTAATGTTTGTCTTCTGATAAAATAAGCTGGGGCTTGACTTGCTTTACTACGAGGTAGACTTATATAAAAGCCAAAAGATTTACTATAACTAACTTTGAGAGAAGCAATACCCGTTTTTTGTCTTTCTGTTGCCTCTAGATTAGATAACCATTCACGATCATCTTCTATTTGACTTCTCATGTTATCCAACTCTGCATTAACTCCATCCTTAATAATTCCTCCTTCTTTTAATTTTACAGGAAGAGATTCTATTAAGTGACTACGAATATATATACCAAGCTTCTCTAATTCTTTAGGCGTATTCTGTAAAGCTTTAAAATAAAAGGACTTACCTCGATGTGCAAGTTTTGACAGGTCTTTTAGTTTTAATAATGAATTAGCTAGGCAAGATAAATGTCTAGCATTGGCTGTCTCTGAAGTAACTTTAGTACTAATCCTCTCTAAGTCATGAATACTAGCTAATAATTTTTTAAGATCATGTCTTAATGTGATATCCTCTACTAATTCTTCAACTGTGTCCTGTCTTTCAGTTATTCTTTCAATACTTAATAAAGGCTCTATCAACCAACGCTGTAGATCACGAGCACCCATAGAAGTCTTAGGTTTTTGAATAGTTGATAATAAAGAACCTTTAAAAATAGAGTTTTTAATAGTTTTTGTTATTTCTAAATTACGACGTGTCTGATAATCTATGATCAGGAAATCATTTAAATTATAATTTTTTGGTAGTTGTAGTGTAAGTTGTTGATCTATTTGGGTATCTTCTATATATTTAAGAAGTCCTCCTGCAGCACTAATAGCTAAGGGCAAATCATGACAACCCATCCCTTCTAGAGAACTGACTTTAAAAGCATTTAAAAGTTTTTCCCTCGCAGTATTTAAATCAAAAGTTGTCTTTGTCCTCAATGAATAACAAAAACAATCTGGAAAAGCATCTATCAACAGTGAAGATTCTTCTCCAGGACGTATCATCCTACCAGAATCTATATCATTTGCTGGAATAATAACTTCTGCTGGCTGTAATCTAAGCAGTTCTGATTTAAGATTTGACAAATCTACTCCCTGAGTAGTACAAAATTCTCCTGTAGATATATCTGCATAAGCAAGTCCCCATAAATTATCTCTTATTGTTAATGCTACTAAAAAGTTACTATTTTCTGGTACTAATAATTCATCATCCATCAAAGTTCCTGGGGTCAACAATTTAGTTACACGTCTTTCTACCATTCGTCCTTGAGATAATGCTTCTAAGGAATCTTCCACTTGATCACAAATTGCTATGGAATATCCTCTATCTATAAGTAGTTTGGCATAGCGGTCTAGTGAGTGATGAGGAAAACCTGTTAAAGCAATTCTCCCAATTTTTTTCCCAGCTTCTTTACTGGTCAAGAATGTTCCAACTTCTTTAGAAACGGTTACGGCATCTTGAAAGAAACATTCAAAAAAGTCTCCTACTCTGTATAACAGCAAACTAGAAATGTACTCTTCTTTAATGTTGATGTAATGACGATACATCGGAGTTAGATCTTCAAAGTCTAAGAGCCGATGATCGGTATGGGGAGATACATTGCTTCTTTTTGAATTGTACATAATCTATCCTCTACTTAGTGTTAGCATACTACTGGATTTGGGGAAATGAACTTTTTTGCGTAAAACAATCTTACAACATGCTCTTTGTCAAGAAAACTATTCAGATTTAAGCTGTTTTCTTGATAAGAACTTTGAATATTTACTGCTAAGATGTAATCGCAATAAAACTAGATAAACAATTATAATATATTGAAGGCTTAAATTTAAAGCATTAACAATTAAAATATCCTTTAATAAGTATAGAGAAAACAATTATGGCAAATGAAGAACAAAAAATGGAAATAAATACGGAAACTTCTGAACTAAAATCAGTATATGATTCTTCTGTTAAGGCTGAGGAGGATAAAGAAGTTAAAACCTCTAATTCCGATGAAAACTTAGTAGTTAATCAAGATATCGAATCAGTAGAATCTGAAGCAGAAGCCGAAAAAAACTTAATTCCTGATCTAACTGAAAAAATAAACAATCTAGAGACTAAATTACAAGAAAGTAATCAAAAGTATGAAACACTCAATAATAATCACCTTCGACTTAATGCAGAATTTGATAACTATCGTAAACGCTCAGTAAAAGAAAAAGAAGATTTAGAAATTAAAGTAAAATGTAAAACGATCAGTGATCTATTATCCGTTGTAGATAACTTTGAACGTGCTCGTAATTCAATTAGCCCAGCTAATGACGGAGAAGCAGCTATACACAAAAGTTATCAAGGAGTATATAAAACACTAGTAGACAGTCTTAAACGTTTAGGTGTTGGACCTATGCGCCCTGAAGGGGAAATCTTTAACCCCTTGTATCATGAAGCTATGTTGCGGGAATATACTGATGAATATCCAGAAGGAACTATTATTGAAGAGTTAATGCGTGGTTACATACTAGGTGAGCAAGTATTAAGACACTCAATGGTGAAAGTTGCTGCACCTAAAACTTCTAATTCTTCAGACTCAGAAAATAATTTAGGAAGAGAAGAGAAAGAATCAGAGGAATAAGAAAAATAAATTAACCTTATATAGAAAATGTATTTCCCATATAAGGTTAATTTATTTCAAAATAAACAATATTTATTTTTTGAAGTTTTATAGATTTTTAAAATTATTCTGATTTCTTGGTGGTTTTAAGTTAGCAGAACGATTAATGGGTCCTAGTATTTGATTAAGTTGACGTAACTGTTCAGGAGTACCCATACAAATAAGTAAGTCTCCTGCCATCAGTTCTGTTTCTCCTGTTGGACCACCCAGCAAGGCACCATCAGAACGCCGCATAGCTAAAACTAATGCTCCTGATTGAAGCCTAAGTCTTGCTTCACTTAAAGTTTGTCCTACACAAGGACAATACTTAGGATCAACGAGAAATTCTTCCATGTAAAATGTACGATCACTGCCGGTCAGAATACCATCTACAAAATCCATAACTTGGGGTCTTAAAGCGGCAGAAGCTAGCCTTTTTCCTCCTGTAATATAAGGTGAAACAACTGCATCAGCTCCAGCTCTTTGCAATTTAAGAACGGCTTCTTCGGTACTAGCTCTAGCAATTGCTCTAATTTTTGGATTCAAAGTTTTAGCAGAAAGTACAGTGTAAAGATTTTCTGCATCAGAAGTTAAAGCAGAAACTAGACAAACTGCCTTATCTATTTTTGCGTTTATTAGACATTCATCTAAAGTAGCATCCCCTTGAATCACTATATAACCTAATTGTTTTGCCTCTTCCACTTGTTCAGGTCGAGAATCAATGATAACAAAAGGAACGTCCTCGGCAGTAAATTCTAATGCAACTTGGCGAGCAGTACGTCCATAACCACAAACAATACAGTGATGTTCTAAAGTATCTATCAAACGCTTCTCCTGTCTTTGTCGAATTCCTTCTTGAAAATAGCCTTGAATTAACGCTTCTGTTAAACGATTAACAATATAACCAATAGTGATAACCCCCATCGAAATGAGAAGAATAGTAAATAGTTTAGAATTATCATCTAAGGGGTGAACTTCTGAGAAACCCACTGTAGAAAGGGTTATCATGGTCATATAAGCTGCTTCTGTTAATGACCATCTCTCGATTAAATAATACCAAAGTGTCCCAGAAAGAAAAACTCCTCCTAAAGCAAATGCTCCACCAATCAATTCTTTCCGTAGTCGTTGATATTTTTCTTCAAAAGAGTATAGAGCCATAAAAAAACAGCAGAAAATATGAACAGTTATCTCTAAAATATTTAATTAAATAATATTTAGAATAAAATTATTTAATATAGTATTTTTATGTTCTGATTAGTTTTGAGGGTAACCATAATAATTAAAAAACTTATATAAAATCAAAATTATTACTATATATTAATATTAACTACGAAGTGTAACATTAAATTCTTCTACTAAAGATTCACGAACTTTATTATGAATAGTTCCTACATCTTTATCAGTTAATGTACGTTCATTAGAACGGTAAAGTAAACTGAAAGCTAAATTCCTTTGTCTCTCTGGTACACTTTCTCCTCGATAATCGTCAAACAATTCTATTTCTTTTAATAAATTTCCCCCCACTTCTTTCATTTTTTGAATAAGTTGATTTACAGGGATATCCAGGGAAACGAAAAATGCTAAGTCTAGTTCTATAGGAGGATAAAAAGAATAAGGCTTAAATGTAGGTGTTAAAAAAGTTTCTTGATTAAGAGTATCTAATAAAAGCTGAAAATCTAGTTCAAACCCATATACAGCACCAATTAAGTTTAGCTCTTGACATATTTGAGGGTGTAACTGTCCAAATATTCCTAAAAATTTATTATTTAGCCATAAGGAAGCTGTACGTTCCGGATGCAATCTCTTATCTTCTTTGTGGGTTTTGTATTCCACTATGATCTTAAATTTTTTAAAAATACTATCTAAGACACCTTTTGATTTATACCAAGTCATGGGAGGTACTTTTCCTCCCGTTGTCCAGCGCCCTTCTACTAGAAAAGTACCTCCCATTATACCGGATATCCTGTCTGATTCTCGATTTTGCCCGTCAATACTATGAAAAATTTTACCAATTTCAAATCCATTTAGAGGCCTATTTCCTTGAGATTGATTATAGGCAAACGTATTAATTAGACCATCTAATAAATTATTTCTTAGAGCCGAGTATTCTGTTAATAAAGGATTTGCAAGAACTATATCAGCCTTTTCTGGTTTTACAAGAGAGTACTGTACCAATTCATGTAACCCAGTAGAACGAAATGCTTCTCTAAGTTTACGCTCAATACAATATTCTTGAGAAAGTTTTCCAGGTTCTGTTTTGTAAGGTAGCTCATCACAAAAGTTTCCATACCCATAAATACGAGCTATCTCTTCTATTAAATCAATTTCTCTATGTAGATCTCGATAACGATAAGATGGAACAACAACTGACCAGACATTACTAATTTTGTCAGTTAAATCTAGTTTACATCCTAAATTTTTTAGAATATTGTGAACTTCTTCTGAAGTAATAAAAGATTTTAAACCATCTCTCCAAACCGGTCCTAAAATTTTGTGAACACGTTCTAAACGAAGAGTTATTTGAGAAATATTAACTTGGGAACGATTATCAATTATACTTTGGGTAACTGCTGTTCCTCCAGTCAATTCTTCGATTAGGCTGATAGCATTCTGAGAGGCTATTTCTAATTCAAATTGATTAACCCCTCTTTCATATCTTATAGAAGCTTCAGTACGCAAGTTTTGATTTTTTGAAGAATGACGTATAACTACTTGATCAAACAATGCTGTCTCCAAAAAAATATCTTGAGTTTGATTATCAATTTCTGTTGTTTTCCCTCCCATAATTCCTGCAAGAGCTACAGGAACATCATTAGAGGTAATTATTAAATTTTTTTTGTTTAATTCTTTACTAGAACCATCTAATATTTGCAAGGTTTCTTCATTATTAGAATAACGTATCCCAATTTTTAATTCATTACTGTTATCTGCAATTTTGTTTAATTTTTTAAGATCAAAAGCATGCATAGGTTGTCCCCATTCTAGTAAGACTAGATTAGTTACATCTACTATATTGTTAATAGGTTCTATCCCTGAAACTTTAAGTTTTTGTTGTAACCATTTTGGGGAAGAGGTTACTGTTACATTCTTAATAATAGTTCCAATATAAATTGGACAAGCATTAATATCTTTAACTTCTATTTTCAAAAAATTATTCTTATGTTCAAAAATAAAATTTTTGATATCCCTAGGAGAATTAACTGCATTACCTGTTAAAGATGCTAACTCTCTAGCAATTCCAATCATACTCATTGCATCAGGTCGGTTAGCAGTAGGCATAACACTTAAAATAACATCATCCAACCCTAATAAAGGAGCAACATTTTGTCCTATTGTTAGAGCGTTTTCTTCAAAAATATGAATTCCAGATGATTCTTTCGATAGTCCAATCTCTGATAAAGAACAAATCATTCCTTCAGAATTAATTCCTCGTAATTCTGTAGGTTCAATTTTTAAGTCTATTGTAGGTAGATATGATCCTAAAGTTGCGACAGGAACATATTTGCCAATCTCAACATTGGATGCACCACATACAATGTTGAGTAGCTTTTCTACTCCAATATCAACTTTGCAAATATTTAATTTTTGAGCGTCAGGATGAGGCTGACAATCTTTAATTAAACCGACTACGATTCCATTAACCCATTCATTAAGATTTTCACATTCATCTACTTCTAAACCAACAACTGTTAAGATATCAGCTAATTCTTCATGGGAAAAGTTAAAATTTGTTAGTTCCCTTAGCCATTTAACGGATATTTTCATAATTTATTCTATTATCTTAATAAATTTAAGCTCTAGTTTATCAAACAATTATATTGCTTGTTTGATATTCTTTTGCTGTATGTAAAGCATATAGTTTTTTTATTACTTAAATATAAATCTAAAAATGGACTAAGCATTATATTTAACAAAAGTTAGAAGTTTTTTACAACAAAGTTCTCTGTCTTTTGGCTTCATATAAAATCAAAGCTCCAGTAACCGCTACATTTAGTGATTCTATATTTTGTTCTAATGGAATTTTAACCGTCTCATCTGCCATGTTAACTAACTGTTCCGACAATCCAGAACCTTCATTGCCCAATAGAATTATTGTGGGTCTCGTCAAATCTAAGTCCCAATAATTCTTCTTTGCATTTGGCAAAGTTGCAACTACATTAACACCTTGATTTTTATAATTCATCACTATATCTTTCAGATTAGATGTGATTACTAAAGGGGCTTTAAACCAAGCACCAGCAGACGCTCTTATGACTTTTGAATTATCAATATTTACACTATCGCTACTGAGCCAAATACCGTCAATATTTGTAGCGACAGCTGTACGAATAATAGTTCCTAGATTTCCTGGATCTTGTAACCTTTCTAAAATCAAACCTAATTTGATATCAGTTTTAGCCTTATCGAAAGGTCTAGACAATGCTGTGACTATTACTCCGTCAGGATTTACGGTGGTTGTAATACTCTTCAAAACTTCTGGTGAAACAGTTTCATATCGTTTTGTAAGTCTAGAAGCTATCTCCCATAATTTAAAATTTTCTATTTTCCACTTTTCAGTGAATAGCAAAGTAAGTAGGGAACAATTCTCTTCACAGGCTGTCATAAGCAAATGAGTTCCCTCGAAAAAAAATATTCCTTTTTCTCTTCGTTTCTTTACATTACGTAGTTCACGAATTTGCTTAATCAAGGGATTTTTAGTACTTGTAATCATTAAAGATACGAAAAATATTGGTTTAACTTAATACTAGATTGGTATTTAAACATAAAAATTAAACAGGTGCTAAAAAAATTAATCTAGTTATCTATTAATTTCATTGGTCTTATGTAGTAAAGCTTATTATTTAATTAATATCTTTAATTAATTGAATAATGATTCTAGTTTTACTTTTCTATTTAAAAGCTAAGTTCAATCTATAGGAATATCAACTTTTCAGGGTTTTTGAACCAATGAAATTATACTAAAAATAATTTTAGAGTCAATTCTAATTCTTCTCATAGTATAAAAAAATAATTATACAGCTTCATTGCGTATCGAAATCTTATGACATCCTATATAGAAAAGAAACAATCAGTTTTAGAAATTCAAGGTCAAAATTCTTTGAATGGACAAGTTCGTGTAAGTGGTGCCAAAAATTCAGCTTTAGTTTTAATGGCTGGGTCAATTCTTTGTTTTGAAGATTGTCGTCTTAGTAATATTCCTGCTTTGGCTGATATTGATCGCATGTCTCAAATTCTTACAGCCATTGGAGTAAAACTTAAAAAAAATGGAGACAGTATAGAAATAAATGCCCAAAATATAGGGCAAAATAAAGCTCCTTATGAATTAGTATCACAACTTCGAGCTAGTTTTTTCGTAATTGGTCCTTTATTGGCAAGGTTAGGGAAGACTCGTGTTCCCTTGCCAGGTGGCTGTGCTATAGGTGCTAGACCAGTAGATCTTCATGTAAGAGGATTACAAGCTATGGGGGCAGATGTTCAAATCGAACATGGAGTAGTTCATGCTTGTATTAAAAATAATCACAAGAAACTACAAGGAGCTAAGATCTATTTAGATTATCCTAGTGTTGGTGCTACAGAGACAATTATGATGGCTGCAACTTTAGCAGAAGGAGAAACTACAATTGAGAACTGCGCACAAGAGCCTGAGATTGTCGATTTAGCAAACTTTTGCCGTTCTATGGGCGCAAAAATAAAAGGTGATGGGACTAAACGAATTACCATATCAGGAGTAGATTACCTTCATAGCACTGAATATTGTGTAATTCCTGATCGTATTGAGGCAGGAACATTACTTATAGCAGGTGCAATTACTCAATCTGAGATTAGTTTAAAGCCTGTTTTTCCTGAACATTTAGCTTCTATCATTGCTAAGTTAAAAGAAGTTGGTCCTAGAGTCATTGTTGAAGGAACAGATTCCGTAACATTAATTCCTCATCCTTTAAAAGCTACTAATTTCAAAACTCTTCCTTTCCCAGGTTTTCCTACAGATATGCAAGCTCAATTCATGGCTTTGCTTTCTGTTAGTAAGGGTAGTAGCGTAATCACAGAGACCGTTTTCGAGAATCGTTTACGTCACATAGCAGAGTTACAACGAATGGGGGCAAATATTCGAGTTGAAGGTAATATTGCCGTGGTACAAGGGGTACCTTTTTTATCTGGCGCTCCTGTTATGGCTACTGATTTAAGAGCTTCTGCAGCTCTTGTTCTAGCTGGGTTAGCTGCTCATGGGAAAACAACTATACAAGGTTTACATCATCTTGATCGTGGGTACGATAATCTAGAGGGTAAATTACGTAAATTAGGAGCAAATTTACGTAGAATCGATATTTCTTGTAATGAAGAAAGCTCAGTGGAACGCTCTATTCAAATTTAAAATTTATTTTATTGAATCACTAATAATTAGAACCTATATTGCATAGATTTTCGTTAATTATTATTTTGATGCTAAATTTCAACAACAAAGATCTATTTAATTAATTCACTAAATTGCTTACAACTTCAAAGTAAGCAATTATACTAATACAATTGATTGTTCCTAACTTAACAGTTAATGTTTATACTAAGATTAACTTTGAAAATGTTTAACTTGATTTAAGCTATATGTACATATACCAGGACATACAAAAAGGAACTGTTAATTGCATAAAGTTTAGATCTACAAAAGTAGAACCACTCAATTTTAAAATACACATTCACTTGTGTATTGATTTAATTATCTAAAATGTTAGAGTCATTAATAAGAAAAATTATTTGATTTAGGATAATTAATTTTTTAATTAATATTCGATTACTTTTTTATTCCCTGACTGGCCATTTACAGATAATATAAGTAATACTAAAAAAGCTTAGTAGTAAATTTAGATTTTAGGAGATGGTAAATACCGCCCCATTTCCTACTCATCATAGTAATTCTGATGAGGTATTTAGCGGTTAATAGTAAAAATTAATGAACCAAGAAATATTTGAAAAAGTAAAAGTTATTGTCATCGATAAACTTGAGGTAAAAGAAGAACAAGTTACACTCGAGGCAAATTTTGCTAATGATTTAAGTGCTGATTCTTTAGATACAGTAGAACTAGTAATGGCTTTAGAAGATGAGTTCGATATCGAAATTCCTGATGACGATGCCGAAAAGATCAGTACCGTAAAAGCAGCTGTTGATTATATAGAACAGGCTAAAGGTAAGGATCTATAAACTAAGCCTATTGAATTTAAATTCTTCTATCACCTCTCCTAGCTATGATATGAGCTAAATTAGATTTTTAATAATCGATAATCATGACAAATTCACATTTAAAGAAAGTAGTAATAACAGGATTAGGTGCAATTACTCCTATCGGCAATAATCTTAATGAATATTGGGATAGTTTAATGGCTGGACGTAGTGGGATCACCAAAATCAGTTACTTTGATGCTCAGTATCATGTTTGTCGCATTGCAGGAGAGGTTAAAGATTTTAATCCTTATGATTATTTAGATCGTAAAGATGTAAAACGTATGGATCGTTTCTGTCAATTTGGAGTATCGGCTAGTCTACAAGCATTAGCTGATTCGCAATTGGTAATTAATGAAGCTAATGCTGATCAAATAGGAATTATTATTGGTACTGGGATAGGTGGAGTAAAAGTTCTAGAAGATCAGCAGGAAATTTACTTAAAACGTGGTCCTAGTCGTTGCAGCCCTTTCACGATCCCTACAATGATTGGTAATATGGCTTCTGGACTCACAGCTATTTATACAGGGGCCAAAGGCCCTAATACTTGCACTGTAACAGCTTGTGCCGCTGGTTCTCATGCTATTGGTGATTCTTTTCGGCTCATACAACAAGGTTACGCTAAAGCTATGATATGTGGTGGGGCAGAAGCAGCAATTACTCCTTTGTCATTAGCAGGATTTGGTTCGGCAAAAGCCTTATCGACCAGGAATGATGACCCTGAGAAAGCTAGTCGCCCTTTTGATAAAGATCGAGATGGGTTCGTTATGGGTGAAGGTTCAGGGATTTTAATTCTTGAAGAACTGGATCATGCCCTCAAAAGAAAAGCGAAAATTTATGGGGAAATTGTTGGTTACGGGATGACATGTGATGCTTATCACATGACTGCACCTTCACCAGATGGCGATGGTGCATCTCGAGCTATCAGGCTTGCTTTGCAAGACGGAAATATTAATTCTAGACAAGTAGGATATATCAATGCTCATGGTACGAGTACTACTGCAAATGATGTCATAGAAACAAAGGCAATTAAAAAAATATTTAACGACTATGCTTACGAAATTCCTATAAGTTCAACTAAATCAATGACAGGCCATTTGTTAGGAGGTTCAGGCGGAATTGAGGCAGTGGCGACAGTTATGGCCATCGCCGAACAAAAAATACCCCCTACAATTAATTTAGAGATCCCAGATGTTAAATGTGATCTCGACTATGTTCCTAACAAAAGTCGTTCAATAAAACTAGATATTGCCTTATCCAATTCTTTTGGTTTTGGAGGACATAACGTTACATTGGCGTTTAAGAAATACAATAAAAACAAATAAGCAATATTTGAGATAACTTAAAAAAATTCGTAATATTATTTAAAATTTATGGAAATAACTTCTAATACTTTAGAAACAGAGTTAAAATCTCTCCAGGAAGAGGCTTTAAAGGAAATAACCTCTACCATAAGTCTAAAAGATTTGGAGCAACTTAGAATCTTTTATTTAGGGAAAAAAGGAAAATTATCTCAAATATTGAGAGGAATGAGCAAACTAGATTCTTCAAAAAGACCTTATGTAGGCTCATTCGCAAACAAAGTTAAAAATGTTGTTCAAAAACAATTGGATGAGAAACTTCATGATTTAAGTTTTGCTGAGTTAAAAGCAAAAATACTTTCAGAAAGTTTGGATGTTACTATGCCTGGTGAAACAAACTTGTTAGGCAATATTCACCCATTAAATAACACTAGAGATAAAATACTAGATATTTTCATTGGATTGGGTTATCAAGTTTCTACAGGACCTCATATCGAAACAGATTACTATAATTTCGAAGCTTTAAATATACCTCCTGATCATCCAGCTCGAGATATGCAGGATACATTTTTTTTAACAAATGGCGACTTAATGAGAACCCATACTTCACCTGTACAGATTCATTACATGGAGAAGAATGTTCCACCTATTCGAATAGTTGCTCCAGGTAGGGTATATCGTAGAGATACTGTAGATTCGACTCATTCTGCAGTATTTCATCAGATAGAAATTTTGGCAGTTGATAAAGGATTAACATTTACAAATTTAAAAGGCACTGTTAAAGAATTTTTACGGCAGTTTTTTGGAGAAGAATTACCAATTAAATTTCGTGCCAGCTATTTTCCCTTTACTGAGCCTTCAATAGAAGTAGATGTTCAATGGAAAGGAAAATGGCTTGAAATTATGGGTTGTGGAATGGTAGATCCAAATGTCTTAGAAGCTGTGGGATATGACCCAGAAATTTATACTGGATTTGCAGCTGGGTTGGGAGTTGAAAGATTTGCTATGGTACTACATAAAATTGACGATATTCGACGTCTTTACACTAATGATTTGCGTTTTCTAGAACAATTCTAATTTTTAAGATATATTTTGAAATACTCAAATGCAAATTAATACATATTTCATTCTAGTCTTGAATATATTTTCTTCCCTGAGTCAAGGCTAATTCGGCTTTCGTGAATTCTCGACCAAGATAAGCAGCATGATCTAGTCTGGTGATGGGGCAATTATTATTTTCAATAATTTTTATACATAATTCTTTTGCACTACGTGCCGTGAAGATTTGATCAGCATTACGAGTTACTTTATTTTTTACAGAAATAACTTCTCTACTTTCTGGATCAACAGCTAGTCCTTTATCATTAATGATATTGGTAAAATATTTAGCACAAATCAGATCTTGACTACTATCGATATAAATTATGAAATATCCTCCTGGGTCAAGATTTATATAACGTTTAGAAAGTTTTTTATCGAGTTGTTCGACTGTTTTCATTAAATTATTTTTATTTATAGTAATTTTTATAGTAAATATTCTACTCTAACAATATTTATCCTTAGTAATACCAGAATAGACTTGTCCTTTTTCAGTATCTATGGTGATGATTATACCTTCGGAAATATTTTTAGTTGCATCTTTAAAGCCAAGAATAACTGGTACACCTAAACGAGTTCCAATTACTGCAGCATGGCTGTCTAGGCTTGATTCCTCTGTAATAACTCCTGATGCTTTTCTCATGATTTCTACAAATTGTGCATTTGTTTCAGGTACTACTAAAATATCTCCTGATTCAAAGTTATTTAAATCTTTAGCATAACTAGCAATTCTTGCTCTACCACTTGCTAAACCCTGCCCAACACCTATACCTTTACCTAGTATTGCTCTAATCGTCTCTATCTTTATTAAGTCGGTTGATCCCGTTATCCCTTGAATACTTCCAGCTGTCATGACGACCAAATCTCCGTCTTTAAGTAAATTATTTTCTTGAGCTACATTAATTGCTGATTGGAAAGTCTGAGTAGCTGATGGTGAATCTAAAACTAATAAAGTTTCCAACCCCCAAACTAATTGTAATTGTCTTGCAACATCTATTCGAGGAGTTACAGCCAATATTGGAATATGAGGACGAAATTTAGAAATATTACGAGCAGTTAAGCCTGTTTTTGTTAAAGACATTATTGCAGCTACGTTTAATTGTTCGGCAATTTGACTAACTGCTGCCGAAATTGCATTAGTAATAGATTGTTTTCTCTGAGAGGAAATTTTTATGGTTGTAGGCTCTTTTTCTATACGTTCGGCAATAGTCGCCATAGTTTTGACAGCCTGAACAGGATATTTTCCTACAGCTGTTTCATTTGATAACATGACTGCATCAGTACCATCTAAAATTGCATTGGCTACATCAGACACTTCTGCACGAGTAGGACGAGGATTATTAACCATGCTATCTAACATCTGAGTAGCAGTAATTACGGGGATTCCTAAATTGTTTGCAGTGGCAATTAAGCGTTTTTGTAAAATAGGAACATCTTCTGGTGGTAACTCAACGCCTAAGTCCCCTCTGGCAACCATTACACCATCACATAAATTGAGAATTTGTTCCATATTGTCAATAGCTTCGTGTTTTTCAATTTTTGCAATTATCGGAATATTTTTTCCTGCATTAGTTATAATTTCTTTCACTTCTAAAATATCTTGCGAACTTCTTACAAAACTTAATGCGACCCAATCTACTTGATTTTCCAAACCAAAGATCAGATCTTTTTTATCTTTAGTTGTTAACGCTTTTACGGATAAGGAAATTCCCGGAAAATTAACACCTTTATTATTAGACAAAATCCCGCCAATAACTACTCTGCAATATAAATTTTGATTATCAATATCAACTTTCTCAACTAGCATTTCGACTTTGCCATCATCCATTAAAATTCTTGCCTGTTCTGGAACCTCTTTTATTAAATTTTTATATGTAACGTAACTAATTTCTTTATTACATTCTACTTCTCTGCTTGTAAGAATAAAAGAATCACCAGCTTCGAGAGTTATGGAATTGTTTTTAAATAATCCAAGACGAATTTTAGGTCCTTGTAAATCTTGAAGAATAGCTACAGGTTGATGTAATTCAAAAGCAATTTGTCGGATAAGCTTAATACTTTGTGCATGACATTCATGATCACCATGGGAAAAATTAAGACGAAAGGTAGTTGCGCCAGCCAAAATTAATTTGCGTAGAATTTCTTTGTCTTGAGTAGCAGGACCAATAGTTGCCACTATCTTAGTTCGACGAGGCATAGAATAAGATCGCATGATAATTTTAATAAAATATAATAACTAATATTTGCATTGTATAAAAAGTCAACTTTGCTTTGGAATTGCATGAAAGACTATCGTCGTTTAAGTATTTTTCCTGCATTTTTGATTTTTATAACTTCAGAACTAGATAGTTAATAGATAATCATTACATTAATATGTAGTTATTATTTAGTTTTTAAATTAAATTTAAGAACGAATTTTGAAAACAAGATATATTTTGATAACTTTTAGTATCTATACGAAATTTATAAGTCATAACGATTAATATAATAAATAGAAAATAAAGATAACTGTACAATATGTGAAGTTTAAATTATAAATCAGTATCAATAAGCATCAAATTGTTTCAAGTAGGTAGGTATTTTCAAAATTGGACTGTGTAGAAATAAATTTACTGAAATCATTTTTTAATTAAATTCTTGAAGTCATATATAATAAGGTTGAGTTGAAGTTATTTTAAATAATAATCAACAATAAATTAATATCACTTGTTAACTTACAGGCTACATGAAAATACTAGTTACAGGCGGTGCTGGTTTTATTGGCTCCCACCTCATTGATCGCTTAATGGAAAAGGGACATGATATTCTTTGCTTAGATAATTTTTATACTGGCAATAAAAATAATGTTTTGAAGTGGGTTGGAAATCCTCATTTCGAATTAATTCGTCATGACATAACCGAACCTATTCGTTTAGAAGTTGATCAGATTTATCACTTAGCATGTCCTGCTTCTCCGATTCATTATCAACATAATCCTGTAAAAACTATTAAAACCAATGTTTTAGGAACATTGAATATGTTAGGTCTTGCTAAACGGGTTAGCGCACGTATTTTGCTTGCATCTACTTCTGAAGTATATGGTGATCCGGATATACATCCTCAACATGAAGAATATAATGGAAATGTAAACTGTACGGGCTTAAGAGCTTGTTATGACGAAGGCAAAAGAGTAGCGGAAACTTTAGCATTTGAGTACCATAGAGAACACCAAACAGATATTCGAGTAGCACGTATCTTTAATACATACGGACCTAGAATGTCAGAAAATGATGGTAGAGTTGTAAGCAATCTTATTGTACAAGCTTTACAAAATAAATTTTTAACCATTTATGGAGATGGAACTCAAACCCGAAGTTTTTGCTATATTTCTGATATGGCAGAAGGATTGATAAAGTTAATGAATGGAAATTATATAGGTCCAATAAATCTAGGTAATCCTGATGAGTATACTATTCTAGAATTAGCTACGATAATTCATAAAATGACTAAATCAAATGCACAATTAATTTATAAAGAATTACCTAAAGATGATCCTAAAAAGAGGCAACCTGATATTACTAAAGCTAAATTTCATCTTGATTGGCAACCACAATTTTCTTTAGAAAGAGGACTGGAATTAACAATCCAGCACTTTCAAGATCAATTATTTGAATAATAATTAAGTTCATTTAGAAGAATTCTAAATATTTATAAAAACACAGTTGAATCTCAAACTTTAAACAAATTAAAAAAGATAAAATCATGCGTGTTTGTGTTATTGGTACAGGTTATGTTGGATTAGTGACTGGGGTTTGCTTAGCTCATATTGGTCATCATGTTATTTGTGTTGATAATAATGAGGAAAAGATTAAGTTAATGAAGGCTGGTCAATCTCCTATTTATGAACCTGGACTTTCAGAATTAATGCACTCTTCTATGAAAGAACAACGTTTAGAGTTCACATCAGATTTAGCGAAAGGTGTTCATCACGGAGAAATTCTTTTTACTGCAGTAGGTACTCCTGCTTTAACTAATGGAGAGAGCGATACTCGCTATGTTGAAGCTGTCGCGAGGGGTATTGGAGAAAATTTAAACTGTGGATATAAAGTCATAGTAAACAAATCTACTGTACCAATTGGATCTGGAGATTGGGTAAGAATGATTGTTATGGAAGGTTTGGCTAAACAAAATAATCCTTCCATGAAAGTAGAATTTGATGTCGTTAGTAATCCTGAATTCTTAAGAGAAGGATCTGCAGTCTATGATACATTTAATCCTGATCGTATCGTTCTTGGGGGTAACAGCAAACAAGCTATTGATTTAATGAAAAATCTTTATAAACCTTTAATCGAAAGAAAGTTTTCTCAAGATAAAACTTTACCTTTTGTTTCTTTAGTGGTGACAGATTTAAATTCTGCAGAAATGATAAAGTATGCTGCTAATGCATTTTTAGCAACTAAAATTAGCTTCATCAATGAAATTGCAAACATTTGTGATCGCGTAGGAGCAGACGTTTGCCAGGTTGCGCAGGGAATAGGGCTAGATTCTCGTATTGGTAGTAAATTTTTAAAAGCAGGGATTGGGTGGGGAGGCTCTTGCTTTCCAAAAGATGTTTCAGCTTTAATTCGTACTGCTAATGACTACAACTATGAAACACAACTACTAAATGCAGCTGTTAGGGTTAATAAAAAGCAAAGATTAATAGTTATAGAAAAGTTACAACAAGAGTTAAAAATTCTTAAAGGTAAAACTATTGGTTTATTAGGATTGACTTTTAAAGCAGATACTGATGATATGAGAGATGCTCCTGCACTGATAATAATTGAAGAACTTAATCGTTTAGGAGCTAAAGTTAAAGCATATGATCCAATAGTTTCTCAATCTGGTTTAAGTCATGGACTATCGGGAGTTATTATTGAAACTGATGCTGAAATGCTTTCAGATAAATGTGATGCTCTAGTATTAGTGACAGATTGGCAAGAATTTCTTAATTTGGACTATGAAAAAATGGCCACAGTTATGATCAACCCTGTTATTATTGATGGTCGTAATTTCTTAAAACGTGAAGAACTGCAAATGGCAGGTTTTCATTATGTAGGAATTGGTTGTTAATCAATGATTTAGTCTCATTAAAATATGAGTTTTACTATTCTAGTTAATCAACTAATATATTATGATTCTGAATATTTTTTATTCAAATAATAAAAATTAGTATTGATATTTTATTTAATAGGTAAGATGTAAATAGCTAACACAGAGTTCAATTGATTATTTCTTATTAGGTTTAGTGTATGATTTGGAGAAGACGTCATATTTTGAGTTTAGCTGATTGGGAAGAAGAAGAATACAATATACTACTTCAAACTGCTTCTAGCTTCAGCGAGGTCCTATTACGACATACTAAAAAAGTACCAGCTCTTCAGGGACTAGTAGTTACTAACATGTTTTTTGAACCATCTACAAGAACCCGTAGTAGTTTTGAACTAGCAAGTAAACGTCTTTCTGCAGATATATTAAACTTTTCTCCAGGAACCTCATCTCTAGTAAAGGGAGAAACTATTCTAGATACGGCTAAAACTTATTTAGCTATGGGAACAAACATTATGGTCATTCGCCATAAACAAGCAGGAGTTCCCAAAATAATTGCTAACGAAATGGATCGCTTGCAAAGCGGTGTCAGCATTTTAAATGCAGGGGATGGTATGCATGAACATCCTTCTCAGGGATTATTAGATTTATTTACTATTTGTTCTGAGCTAGACTCTAGTTATCCAAGATTAGAGTTATTGCAAGGTAAAAAAATCGTTATTGTTGGTGATATATTACATTCCAGAGTTGCTCGTTCAAACATATGGAGCTTAACAAAAGCAGGAGCTAACGTTCATTTAGTAGGTCCTCCAACATTACTGCCTAAGTGGTTTACAGATATAAAAAATACAGATAGCAAAGGCCAATTATTTATACATTGGAATTTGGAAGATGCTTTAAAACAAGCAGATTTCATTATGACATTACGTTTACAAAAAGAAAGAATGACAGAGGCTTTACTGCCTAGCTCGAGAGAATATCATAAATATTATGGTATTACTCATAATCATTTAAATATTTGTCAACCTAATGTAAAAATTTTACATCCAGGGCCAGTAAATCGTGGAATTGAAATCAGCTCAAAGTTAATAGATGACCTTAGTATTAGTTTAGTTCAAAAACAAATTACAAACGGTATTGCTGTCCGTATGGCTTTACTATTCTTATTGGGAACATTTTCTGAATAAAAATAATAGTATTTTTTAATAAACAAAATTATATTTTTGGCCTAAATAGATTTTGAAAATGTATTCTCCTTTGATTTTTTAAGATATGGATCAAATATTGATGCAATATTTCTAATAAGCCAGCGTCCTGAGCTAGTAACCTCTAAGCGATCATCATATAAGCTAACTAATCCATCTTTTTCCAAAGGTTGTAAATCAATTAATTCTTGTGCAAAATATTCATCAAAATTAAAGTTCAAATTATACTTGCTTTTAACACGATTTTTATCAAGTTGAGATTGACACATTAATTCCATAATGATGGAGCGACGAATAATATCATCTTGACTAAGAGCAAAGCCTTTCTCAATAGGTAAAAGCCCTTCATCTATAGTTCGATAATAATCTTTAATTTTTTTATGATTCTGGACATAAACATCGTGAAGCATACTAATAGATGTCATTCCAAAAGAGATAAGATCAGATTCTGGTTTTGTTGTATATCCTTGAAAGTTACGATGCAAGTCACCTTTCTCTTGAGCAATTGACAACTCGTCATTGGGTTTAGCGAAATGATCCATGCCTATATATACATAATTATTGTTGTTAAATTTATCAATAGCCATTTGTAAGATAGCAAGTTTTTCTGATGCGCTAGGCAATTCATCGATAGGAAGATTTTTTTGAGCAGGTTTTATCCAAGGAATATATGCAAAGTTGAATACAGCAATACGATCAGGATTCAATTCTATTGTTTTTTGAATTGTTTTTTCAAAGGTATATCTGTTTTGGAATGGCAAACCATAAATCAGATCAACATTAACGCTCTCAAAATTTGCTTCTTTTACCCAGTCCATAACCTGAAATAACATTTCTTCAGGCTGAACACGATTAATAACGTTTTGTACTTTTTCCTCAAAATCTTGAATCCCGAAACTAATACGGTTGAAACCAATATTTCTTAGAAAAAAGATAAGATTTTTATCGACATATTTAGGATTAACTTCAATAGATATTTCTGCATTTTTATCTATATTAAAGTTATTTTTGATCGTATTAAACAATTGTTCTATCTGAAGCTGATTTAGATAATTAGGTGTTCCTCCTCCCCAATGAATTTGATTTACTAATCGATCTGAAGAAACAAATTGAGAAGTTTTTTTAATATCATTCACTATATATTCTAAATAAGAAGAAGCAACTTTCTTATTTTTTGTAATGATTGTATTACACCCGCAAAAATAACATGCACTTTCACAAAAAGGAATATGACAGTAGAGAGAAAGTGGAGTTTTTTTCTTGTTACCTGATTCAATACCTAATTTAAACTCTTTCTCTCCTGAATTTATCTTCAGTTCAGTAGCAGGAGGATAGCTTGTATATCTGGGAAGAGATTTATCATATTTTTTGAGTAATTCTTGATCAAAGCTTATGCTTTTTAATTTTGATTTCATAGTTTTAATTACTTTTCAATGATTAAGATAGTCTAAAAATAGTAAATTTCAAAAAGAAAATTCAAATGAAAGTTATTATTTAACATTTGAATTTTATTTGTTACATAAGCAATAGTTTTAAATTCTTATTTCTTAACTTATTAGTCAGTTTTCCGAATTTTTATAATACTGATTGTTTTCTAATAAACTAGAAGCTTTTTAGAAAGAAACGAGCAAAAGTCTTAATATTTGTACATTAAGCTTAACTTTAAAATAGAAAATTAATAATGAATTTACGATATGGTCCTAAAACTTAACAGGGAAAAATTCATAATAGGAAACTATTTCAATATAGTTCAGCAAATTAAGTAAAAAATATTTGATTTGCTATTAAATTTAAGATTGTAATTTCTTAGTTTATTTTATTGCTATACAGTTATATTATCATTGAATTGTCCAATATGCTCAAAATTGATATCATCTCAAGTTGTAAGCTGATTATTGTTAAAACTATTAATATACTTAAAACACAAAAGTAGTTAAGCAAAAAAATATTTGGTCTTAAATAATTATTTTTTAAAAATATTGAAACTAGTTGATAAAAATATAAATTTTAATCTTTTGTTAATTCAGGGATAGACAAACTTCTTGCAAGATAAGATAATATAACTATCAAGTTATATAAATATAATTATGGTCACTACTTCAGTTAATACACAGACAAATCAGCTGAAATCTAATAAGAAAGAAGTCACTAAAGAGACTTTATTGACTCCACGTTTTTATACTACAGATTTTGAAACTGCAGCTACTATTTCTTTAAAGGATCAAGAGACTCAACTACAAGCAATGTTGACAGAAATGCGTAACGATTATAATCGTTATCATTTTGTACGTGACGAAACCTTTAAGGATCTTTCTTTAGATCATTTAGATAAAGACACAAGAGAAGGATTCGTTGAATATTTAGAAAGATCATGTATTTCTGAGTTTTCTGGTTTTTTACTTTTTAAAGAATTATCTAGAAAAATTAAAAAAAGTAACCCTACATTAGCAGAAATTTTTCATCTAATGGCAAGAGATGAAGCACGGCATGCTGGATTTCTTAATAAAGCAATGGCTGATTTTAATGTTGCATTAGATTTAGGAAAAATAACTAGAACACGTAACTACACCTTCTTTCCACTAGAGTGGATAATTTATACAGTATATCTATCTGAAAAAATTGGATATTGGCGATATATTGTTATTTTCCATCACTTAGAGAAACATCCTGAAAAAAAATTCTATCCAATCTTTGATAAGTTTGAGAATTGGTGCCAAGATGAAAACCGTCATGGAGATATTTTCAATGCTTTATTGCGTTCACAACCTAAACTTTGGAATGATTGGAAAGCAAGATTGTGGAGTCGCTTTTTTCTTTTAGCTGTATTCGTAACACATACATTAACTGTACATGAAAGAGCAAAATTCTATAAATCTTTAGGATTGGATCCAACAGAATTTGACAAAGAAGTAATTCGCGAAACAAATAATACGGCTGCCAGAGCATTTCCATCTATTCTAGATGTAGAAAATCCGGAATTCTATTCCCGTTTACAGAGATGTTCAGAACGCAACTTGGCAGTGAAAGCTTTACAAAAAAGTAACAAGTTAGGAATTATAAAAACTTTAGGGAAAATTTTACTATTTACTGGCATTGCTGGAGACTTCTTTAAAGCTTTTCTTATAAAACCTATTGATACAGAAGCTTTACGCGGAGATATTCATTGATAATATTTATGTAAGATTGTCTAATCTTTATATATAAACATCTACATTTTTGCAGAACGGTGTAGATGTTTACATATAATATTAATAGATATGTTTTCAGTATTAAAATATTTTTTGCTTTACTAATCTTTTTAAAACAAAGGTAAATAGCAAAGTATTTCTTTATTTAAATCAAAAATAGAAAACTATAATATGTTAAGCTCAATTTTATTTAAATTTTCATAATTTATAGATTGTTGAATAATATTTTGATGAATCATTTCAAATTGAGGCTTTATTTCAGAATAGAATAAATGTGATGTGCAGTTACAATCAGAAGCCCCAAATTTTTCTATAGAAGCCTTAAATAAGTTACTATTCAATAATAATTTAGCCCATTGATGTTCTTGTTTTATTGAAGATGTTGAATACCATACTTCTAACGGAATTAAGTATTGTCTTAAATAATCAAGATGCCAATGTTTTTTTTTATAAATTTTTGCGTGTCTTTGTATCCTTGAGCTTAAGCCACCTGATCCAAAAGCACTTCCCACATATAGATAATACCCTAGATTTATTGGATGAATACCTAGCCTACCTATATTGACTAATGTTGAATTAAAACATAAAAATAATAAGCAATAAGTCCCTTTATCGTTTTTTGGTAACAATTTATAGCCCATAATTATAAATTTTCGAATTTATTAATAACTCTTATTTATATTAGAGTTTTCTAAAAAGTAAAAGTTGTTCTAATTGTTCCAATTACTAAATCATCATTAGCATTATCATAATTAGGTGACGTGATAATTACAATTCCAGGAGTAATCTTAACATTATTATTAATCGTATATTCATAAAAAGCTTCTAAGTGAAACGAAGCATTTTGATTACTATTAATTAATTTTCCAGGCAAGTTAATATTTGACTTAGCAACCCAAGGTTCCATTCCTATAACTATAGCACCTATTCCACCTTCAATTAGTGCATCTGGGAAAGCTAATGTTACTGCCCAATTCCAAATATCTAAGTTTCCTCTATTAATAAAGTCTTCTTGTAATATTACTGGACCAGTTTTCGTTGTAGTAAAACCTCCCCAGCCTCCGAAAATAAAATTAGGGGATACACTCCACATAAACTCTATTCCATAAGCATTATTAACAGTATCTACATTAGATGAAAATTCTTCTTGAATAAATGATTGAAAATTTGATAAACGGCTTCCTGTACCAGAATCAAGATTATTATAACCATGAACATACGTAAAATCAACAGTAAAATTTCCATCAGTTCCATATGGATACCATCCAACCTGTCCAATGACACCATAAGGACCATTAAACATTCCTGAGTCTAAATCAGGATCATTACCATTGTTAGCTAAATAACCACCACTCCACTCAAAAACTTCAAAAATAGTTCCTCGAAATCCAATCCCAGGCCCTCCAGCCATGAAATATAAAGGATTGCGGCTGCCAAATGAAGTAATTGCACCAAATGCTCTATCTCCATCTAAAAAATTCACTGTTGGTACAAAATCATCAAATGCACCACCTACTGGTTCTATAAACATTCTTACGTTTTCTGCTAAATTAAATTGATAAATAATCAACTGTACAGATAGATCAGAACTATCTGGTTGTTGAAAACCTAAATCTCCTTCAAACGTATCTGTAATAGTTGCATAGGAAGGGATTGTTCCTGTTGCAACACGAGTATAAAGTGAATCATTCCCATCAAAGCTTGTATTTAACTCAATTCGTCCTCTATAACCTAAATTATTAGTATTATGTATATCCTCAATTCCTCTCTTTTTTTCTCCATTAGTAATTCCTGTTAAACCTATAACAAACTGTCCACTAAGAGTTGTAGTAGTGGAAAATTGATGGTTTTCTATATAAGCTACTCTTTTTTCTAAATTTGATACCTTAGAACCTGAAATAATTACTTCTTTATCAAATGCTTGCATTAGATGCTTAGATATTTCGATATCTTCTTTTGAAATTGCAATATTTTCTTTTAATAATTCTTCAATAGTATTTAAACATTGATTTAATCCTGCGCTAAACTCATTGCGAGATAAATTATATTTTCCAGCAAAAATCTTATTAGGGTATCCTGAAATACAATCATACCGTTTGACTAACCTTTGTAAAGCTTTATAAGGCCAATCTGTAGTAGATATTTCTTCTAATTTAGAAAGATTAGTAACTTTAGAAGTTAATTTTCTAGAATTATGAAGAGGATTAATAAATCCATCACGGAATTTCTGAAGCTTAATATTCTGGGATGTTTCAGGCCAAGCTTGAGTAGTAGTAGTGTTTGACAAAAAAATTATTAAAACAGCTACGCCAACTGTTTTATACATAGAAAACAAATAAAACATTAGTTTTTCACACTTCATATAAAATGAAGCTTTGTCAAAAAACAAAGAACAGAACAACAACATGATAATCCTATCTCAAGATACAGAAATTAAAATATATAACTTATTACAAAATCTTCTAAAAGATAAGTATTTATTAACATTCAATATTTAACAGACCTTTCTCTTTTAACCATTTCTTATTATAAATACGTGATTGATAGCGTGCACCGCCATCACATAATACTGTAACAATAGTATGTCCAGGACCAAGTTTTTTAGCTAAAGCAACTGCAGCTCCTACATTGATACCTACAGAGCCTCCCATGAATAAACCATCATGAGATAATAATTGATTAATTACTTGAATTGCCGTATGGTCGTTGATCTGTATAGCGTCGTCTATAGGAGCTCCTTGCATATTAGCTGTTATGCGGCTATTCCCTATGCCCTCTGTTATGGAGTTACCTTCTGATTTTATTTCACCTGTTTTTACATAACTATATAATCCACTACCCATTGGATCAGCTATTATGCATTTGATTTTAGGATTTTGTTCTTTGAGGAATAAAGCTGTACCAGCATAAGTTCCCCCCGTTCCCGTAGCTGATATCCAGGCATCTATTTTTCCATCTGTTTGATTCCAAATTTCAGGACCTGTTGTTTTATAATGTGCTTCACGATTTGCTAAATTATCGAATTGATTAGCCCAAACAGCGTTATCTATCTCTTTTGCCAATCTACTTGAAACTTTAACATAATTTTCTGGATTTTTATAAGGGACTGCAGGGACAAGTCTTACGTCTGCTCCTAATATTTTCAATAGATCAATTTTTTCTTGTGATTGAGTTTCAGGAACAACAATAATACATTTATATCCTTTAGCATTACAAATATGAGCTAATCCGATACCTGTATTGCCTGCAGTTCCTTCAACAACAGTTCCTCCAGGCTTCAGTAATCCTTTTTCTTCCGCATTTTTAATAATATATGAAGCTGCTCTATCTTTGACAGATCCTCCAGGGTTAAGGAACTCTGCTTTGCCTAAAATATTACATCCTGTCTCCTCACTATAACTTTTAATTCTAATGAGAGGGGTATTTCCAATAGTATTAATTAAATCTTTTTTAATATCCATAAATTAAAGTATTCAAACAAATAAATTATATCTCAAATGTTTATTGTATTTTAACCAAAGACTTTATGAAGTAGTTAAAACTTATTTGTTAAGAATATTATAAGCATTGGTTAAAGTTTTAACATCTCCTACATTACCAGGAAATAAAAGAATTAGTAAGCCTGGGAATAAAGTATTGTTTTCTGATGTTTTAACAATTGAACAACCAGGTAAAATTTGTCCTAATAAACGAATAGATCTTAGTTTTAAGGTTGTACGTAAAAAATTATTAGAAGTTGTACCTCCTTTACTTATTAGAAAACTAATATTACTAGGTAAATTTTGAGTAATTTTCGTTAACAATAAAAAAATAAGTTTTTCAAAATTAGATTTTTCTTCAAGAGAAGTAAAAGTTATTTGTTGTCTACTAGTATAAATAACTACAGTTTTCCCACTATTATGGATAGTTTTTATTTGGTCTAAAAATTTTGTCAAGAATCTACTTTGATTATCTAGATAATCCTGTAATTTTTTTAGGTTAATTTCAAGTCCTAAAACATTATTTTGCTGCAACAGATCATTCAATTGCTCAGTTGTTTTTTTTGAATAGGAACCGACTAAAATAATTCCCGGATTATTTTTATACTTGTATTCTTGTATATTTTTATTTTCTAACGGCTGTTTACCGATTTTAGCTAATGAAGTCAACATACTTGCAGCACCACAAAATAAAAATTTTTTACCAAGATTTACTGCTGTTTGTAAATCTTTAGCGAAATAATTTAAATCTGACTGATGTTCTGCATCAACTACAATACAGCGATTACTATTTAGATTCATTAACTTATTTAGACTACCTTTCCTAATATCTTTCAATAATAAGCGCCCTACATCAGTTGCCTTTAATAATTTCTTTGTTTTTTCTTCTATATAGTAAGGTAGATAGCTATGAGAATAATTAAAAACAGAATCTTTAGCAAACTCTGTCCTATGGACTGGATCTAAATCAACTCTATCGTCTAAGTACTGTATGCTATTGATGGTTTTTCTTCCTCCTTCAAGAAAAGCAGGAATAAAAAAATGAGAATCAAATTCCCCGAAATTATTAGAAATAATTTCTATTTCTAAAGGATAGTGGCCTCTAAGCGTAGAATCGAAACGACTATAAATTAAAAATCTTGTTATATTTTCATTCTCAAGAGCAATTTTCAAATTATGACAAACTTGTTGAGTAATTTTTTTCGCTTCTTCTGAAATTAATGCTCGCGTATTCGTTATGATAAAGAGTATAGAAGATTTATCTCTTAAACCTAATCTAATCGTTTCTATATCCCACTCCATTAATAGCAAACAACTATGTACAGTTTGAGAGCCGGTAGGGTCATCATCTAAAACAATAATTTTTGATACACAAACCATATCCACAGTAAATAATAATTACGGCGAAGCTTATTTGCATAATGCTTCGCCGATATTAGGTTACTCAAAAATATTCTTAACTTCTTACTCAATTAATTCTTAACTATTTAGCAACCTTAGCAGCTTCTACCACTTCAGTAAACGCTTCAAAGTCAACAATTGCTAAATGAGCTAACATTTTTCGATTAATGCTAATACTAGATTTTTTCATAAGCCCGACTAGCTTGCTATAGCTTATTCCATTTTGTCTGGCAGCTGCATTAATTCGTGTAATCCATAATCTGCGGAAGTCTCGCTTGCGTTTACGACGATCTCTATAAGCATTGCGTAAAGCTTTCATTACCTGTTGATTAGCAATACGGAATAATCGAGAATGACTTCCTCGAAATCCTTTAGCAAGTTTAAGAATCTTTTTCCGACGCTTACGGGCAACATTGCCCCGTTTTACCCTTGTCATAATTCAGCTTCTAGTGTTTTGTATATTTAATATCAATTAGTTTATAGATAAGGTAACATTAGCCGAACATTTGGCTCATCTTGCTCACTGACTAAAGCAGTCTGAGATAAACGACGACGTTTTTGTTCAGAACTTTTGTGATTTAACAGATGGTTCTTATAGGCTTTACGCCTAACAATTTTTTTACCGCTTCCTGTTACCCGAAAACGCTTGGCGGCAGCTTTACGCGTTTTTAGTTTTGGCATAAATTTTGTAGAATTAAAAGACGCTTAATTAGCATAGCATTAACTAATCAATAAACGCAAAAAATCAAGAAAAAATTTTTATAAAAAAGTTCTAATGACATCGAATTTTAATATCTTAGAGAAATTTCCTACAGAAGGAATACTATGTCGCTTGGTATAGATAATTGATAAAATAAATGTTTTTTTACTAACTATCTATCAAAATTGACAATACTTTTAAAAAATTATGTACAGTCTAAACTAAATTAATTAAATTTTCTGATTATTATCTTATACATAAGATAATTTTACGGATTAATTTAATTAAAAAAAATGGAGCTAAGCGGATTCGAACCGCTGACTTTCACAATGCCATTGTGACACTCTACCAACTGAGTTATAGCCCCTCGGTTACGTTATCTATAAACATATTTGAAATAGACTTGGTTGTAATAGTAATAATGCAATGATTACTATTACTTCGTCAAGTACCTCAATTGAAAATTCACATAAAGTTTCAATATTCTATTGTTTTGATAATAAAATTCATCTACTATGTTTCTAAAGTAGAATATTAAATAACAATTACAACAAACATCATATAAAAAAATGGCATCTTATGTAACTTCGTCTGCTAGAGCAGAAATGAGTGAATTAAGGCGGTTAAGAACGCTGCTACCGCTTGAATTGCAAAACTGGGTCATGATAGAAGGAAGTACAGAAATTAATCCTCCTCTAATTCGATGTGAAGAACTTGGAAGGGATGAAGTTGAGATTCAAGTTGATTTAGCTAAATGGGAAAGTCTAGCTATAGATCAGCGAAATTTACTATTTTGGCAGGCAGTTGCTCGTATTCAAAATGATACTATACCGCGCGAAGGATGGGAAATGGCAGCTCTGGCTATTGGCTTAGGGGGAGCTGTAGGAGAACTTTGGGTCC
>MDSY01011197.1_pt1 | contig 48276 bp, 50 predicted proteins | sample 811131 | NCBI WGS metagenome assembly MDSY01 (sample SAMN05326643, study PRJNA326480) | marine metagenome | isolation source: seawater | place: Atlantic Ocean: South West | collected 2010
AAAAATTTAAGAAATTGTATGACTCTGCTTCTCCTATAGACTCTATTAATGATAGTGAAAAAGTTGATTTTTTAAAATCTATTGACGCGTATATAAGAAAGAAAGATTCAAAAGTTGATCAGGTTATATTAAATCTTAGTGGAGTACATGAATCAATTGTTGTTATGAATAGTGATGGTATAAAGGCAATTGATGAAAGACCATTAGTTCGTTTTAGTGTTGCTGTCATTCTTAAAGATAGGGAAAGAAGGGAACAAGGATTTTCTGGTGGTGGTGGAAGATATATGTATGATGAAATTCTAAATAATCGTACAGGTTATAAATTTGCTGATGAGGCGCTTAGACAAGCCAACATTAATTTAGATGCTATCGATTGTAAAGCTGGAACGACAACAGTTGTACTCGGTCCAGGCTGGCCAGGAGTTTTATTACATGAAGCAATAGGCCATGGATTAGAAGGAGATTTTAATAGAAAAAAAACTTCTGCTTATACTGGATTACTTGGCAAGAAAGTAGCTTCATCAGAATGTACGGTTATTGATGATGGAACTATATCAAAAAGAAGAGGATCTTTATCAGTTGATGACGAAGGGTGTGAAACGCAGAGAACTGTGCTTATAGAAAATGGAATACTCAAAGGTTATATGCAAGATAAACTTAATTCTCGTTTGATGAAAACCTCATCGACAGGAAACGGCAGAAGGGAAAGCTATGGATGTTTGCCAATGCCGAGAATGACAAACACTTTTATGTTACCAGGAAAACACAATCCCAACGAAATTATTGAATCTGTAAAAAAAGGAATATATGCAGCTAATTTCTCAGGCGGACAAGTAGATATAACAAATGGACAATTTGTTTTTACAGCTTCAGAAGCGTATAACATTCGAGATGGAAAAATTGTTGATCCAATTAAAGACATGACATTAATAGGAAACGGTCCTGAAATATTAAAAAAAGTTTCAATGGTTGGTGATGATTTAAAGCTTGATGAAGGAGTAGGTACTTGTGGCAAAGATGGGCAGACAGTTCCGGTAGGGGTAGGACAACCTACACTTAAAATAGATGAAATTACTGTTGGTGGCACACAATTATAATCCTATGCTCTCTTTGGAATTAAATAAAATTAAAGAAAACCTCAACAACCTTTCTAAAAAAATAGATAGAAAATATGACTATCAATTCAGCATAGGGTTATCGGAAGGAGTAACAGTTACATCAAGATGTGGAAGTGTTGAGAGCATTGAGCATCACCAGGACAATGTCTTAGGTGTCAAAATTTTCTATGAAAATAGACAAGGGTTTGCTGGCACAAATAATTTATCAAATGAAAGTATAGAAAAAACTATTGAAAAAGCTAAAAATATTGCCACAAATACCCAACCAGATATTTGTAATGGCTTACCTGATACTAATTTTGTTACTAGTGATAATATGCCAAAACTTGATATTTACCATCCATCTAAGATAGATATAAAGGAAATAATTAATATAACTCATGAATGCGAAAAGAGTGCTTTTGAATATGACAAAAGAATCAATAATTCTGAGGGTTCTTCATTTTCATATACCAATAATAATGCTCTCTTAGTTAATAGCAATGGAGCTGATGGAATGAAACAAACAACAAATTTTACTCTGTCATGTATAGTAGTGGCAGAAGATGGAAAGAGTAAAGAAAGAGATTATGAATATTCAACAACTCGGGATTTTAAAAAATTAGAATCCCCAAAAAAAGTTGGCGCTCAAGCAGGTTATAAAACTATTTCAAGATTAGGTGCTAAAACTATAAAGACGCGTGTTTGCCCCGTATTGTTTTCACCAGAAATGTCAGTCTCAATTTTCAATGATTTTCTTTCTGCTATACAAGGTGCTGCTATATACAGAAGAGCAAGTTTTCTATTAGATAAAATTGATCAGCCTATATTTCCTGATTTTATTAATATTTCAGAAGAACCTCATTTACCAGATGGCATGGGAAGTAGTCCATTTGATGCAGAAGGTGTACTCACTAAAAATAAAAGCATTGTAAGCAGGGGTAAACTCAAAACATATCTACTTGATACTTATTCAGCTAGAAAATTAAACAGTATATCAACTTCCAACAAAGGTTTAGTAACTAATATTGTGGTAGATACTGAAAAGGAAAAAATAGAAAATATTATTTCTAGTATGCCAGATGGTATTTATATAACAGAGATGATGGGCTCTGGGGTTAATATTATAACAGGCGATTATTCACGGGGTGCGTTTGGCTATCTTATAAAAGATGGTGAAATAAAACACCCAGTTACTGAAATAACAGTCGCTTCGAATCTTAAAGACATGTTTAAAAATATAATTGGTCTTGGAAGTGATATTGATAGAAGATCTAATATTAATATTGGTTCAGTTTTGATAAATAATATAACAATAGGTGGAGCTAGTTGAGATTGAGCAATATAAATAATGAAAGCACTATTAATATAACTGTAATCATTAGAGATATATTGTTTTGTTTGATTAAATAATTTTCAACTTTAGCAAATTTATCATAAGAAATTAAATCAAAAGCCTTTTTTATTATCAATTCAATTGCACACAGAGAATATGATATAAGAGATTGGATTATATTATTAACTTTTCTATAGAACCAATCAAAATCTAAAGTAATAGTTAGTTTTCTTTCTAAATATTTTAAACTGACAAAGAATGCCAATCCAGAAAACAAAAGTAAATGAGTTTGCGAAATAACATGATTCGCTGTATACGGAATATATGTTGCTTCGAAAGGGAGTATTCCATAAAGAATGGTTGGGAAAATACCAATCAACAAACATAGTGCTGCTGATAAAATCATTGCAATATTCATATACAAGGGTGGATCTTGAGCCACAATATTTTTGTCCTTATTGAAAAAGACAAACCAGGGAAATTTTATACCTGCATGTAAAAAAACCCCCGCTGACCCAACTAATAGCATAAACCAAACAAACTCTAATCCTTGTTGGAAACTTGCATCTGCAATCATAGATTTAGAAATAAAACCCGATGTTAGAGGAAAAGCTGAGATTGACAATGCACCTATAATTGCACAGATTGTTGTAATGGGCATTAACTTATATAAACCACCAACATCCGTACATTTTCTTTTTTGAGTAATATAAATTACACTGCCAGCAGACATTAATAAGAGTCCTTTATAAATAATATGTGCAAATGCATGTGAGGCAGTTCCATTTAATGCTAACTCAGATCCAATCCCTATACCTACAACCATAAAGCCTACCTGATTAACAATACTATATGCCAATATTCTTCTGATATCATTTTCTAGTAAGGCATAAATTATTCCATACATAATCATATATAAACCTATGTAAATAAGAATTTTGGTACCTGCAAAGATTACAATAAGTGCAAATACAGAAGTTTTGGTTGTATAAGCAGATAAAAAGACAGTAGACGAATAGCTACCCTCAGGATATGAATCTGGAATCCATGCTGAAAGAGGAGGAGCGCCAGCATTTAGCAATAGACCAATTAGGATACACCAGTTATACCAATCTGATCCTTGCAAATTTCTAAGCGTTAAATCTTGAGTGGCAAACGACAGTCCAACAATTCCTATAAGTAGAATTATGCCTCCAAACAAATGAATCAATAGATAACGAGTACCAGCTGCTTGTGATGCATTTGTATTGGCTGACCAGATTATAAACGTTGAAGCTATGGCCATTATTTCCCAAAAGATATAGAAGGTTATAAAATCACCTGAGAAAACAACAGAGACTGCTGAGCCAATGTAAATTAATATTAAGGCCTTCTCAATATAATTATCTCTATACATTGAAAATAATTTACCCAAAATACCTATAACTAAATAAACCAAGCAAAATAAGAAACCAAGTCTACTGTATGAAAAGTAATTCAAAGATTGATGGCTATTAGACGTTAAATCATTTAAAGATAGGTTATATATGAGATTCATTTCATCTGTTATAGAAAAAAGTACATATAGAGAGATAACTAATGAGCCTATAGAGATTATATTACTCTTATTTTTTAAGATAAAAATTAATAGTGAACCCAAAAATATTGGGATAGCAGGATGTAGAAATATCTCAGTTATCATAATATTTCTCATCCCTCTCAAGAAAATATGCCAAAATTTTAGCTATAGCAATAAGCACTAAACATGAGAAGAATCCAAAAATTGGATAGAACCCAAGTAAATTATCATTCATGAAATGAGCTTTCCCAAAATCATAAAAAAGATAAAGTAATAGATTAGCTATAAAAAAAATTAGGTATGTTGTTGGTTTAAAAATATTCATTATTTAATTATATATATTTGTATAAAGTTCATTATAGGTTCTAATCCGAAAAATAAAAGTATAGTCACAATTCCAATTATGAGTATAGGGAATAATAAAAGTAAATCTTCCTTCATATTCTCATTACTTTGAACATCAGTTCTACTAAAGTAAGATTTATAGATAATTGGAAAGTAGTAACCAGCATTCAATAATGTACTCAGTATAAGCACTAGTAATATATAAAAATTTTCACTTTGTACAACTCCCAATAATAAATACCATTTACTAAAGAAACCAATAGTGGGTGGGATCCCAATCATTATAAAAGCACCAAGCATTATAAGAAAAATAGCAAATGGTGTTTTCGATGAAAGCCCGTGCATTTCACTTACATTTTTAATTTTTGTACATGTAGTAATTAGTCCAGCGGATAAGAATAATATAATTTTTCCTAGTGCATGAAATATAAGGTGTAGTACAGCTGCAAGAACAGATAGTGGCGCTAAAACCGAAACTGCCAATATAATATAGGATAATTGACTGATAGTTGAGTAAGCTAAGATAAGTTTTATATTATCCTGTCTTAAAGCCATTATTGAGGCAAATAAAATTGTAACCGATGAAAGAAAAATTAAAATCAAATCAGAGCTAGTATCTTGTAAAAGTTGTGCCCCAAAGATATAGAGAATAATCTTCATCATTATATATACTCCTGATTTTACGACTGCTACTGCATGTAAAAGAGCACTGACTGGCGTTGGAGCAACCATAGCTGCTGGTAGCCATCTATGAAAAGGCATAATAGCAGATTTGGCAATACCAAATATAAAAAGTAGAATTAATATATTAATCATCAATGGATTTACATTTTCTGCGAAGATACCACCAATTTTATATTCGAGAGTTCCTGTTAAATTAAAAGTCAAAATTATGGCAGGCAGTAAGAAAATTATGGATGTACCAAGAAGATAGTACAAATATTTTTTTCCATTGTTAATTGATTGTTCATCCTTCTTGAAAGTCACTAGGGGATAAGTACTAAGCGTCAAAAATTCATAGAAAATAAAAGCTGTAAATAAGTTAGATGAATAGATAATCGCATTTGTTGAAAACATTGCTAATGTAAAAAATATGTAGAATTTAGATTTATTATTAAAACCATTTAAACTTAGATATCTTTCAGAATAAATTGTCGTCATTAGCCACAAAAAATTAGAAACTAAAAGAAAAACCATACCCAGCCCATCGACACTAAAGCTTATGGAAATATTGGGGATTATATTAAAAATATTTAAAGAGTACTGAAGATAGAAATCTTTTTCTAAAAATATCTTTATAGCTAGTAGAAATGAAAAAAAACTTATAAGGAGATGGGTTATGTATAATCCTTTATTATTTTTTATATATGCTAACAAAATTATACCTGCTAGAGGTAAGCATAAATGCAGTGATAGAAGACTCATTTAAGATCTCCTGATAAGATTGAATTCGAGATACTTTCAGAAATCCCAACTGTAAAAGTTGTATCTATGCCTAAATATAACGTGAGAGTTGTCAGTATAAGAATACCTACGCCCTGGTGAGCCATGATAGACGGAGATCCTGATTTATCTGTTTCAAGAAAATATATCTTTTCAATAAGCTTCCAGATATAAAACAAGGTCATAAAAGAAGTAATTAAAACAATTATACTTAAATACCAAAAATTGGAATCTAATATTGCTGTAACTAAATACCATTTACTTATGAACCCAGATGTTAACGGAATTCCAATCAACCCAAAGGATAGAATTACAAATGCAGCCATCATATAAGGATATTGCTTACCAAGGCCTGCAAGATCTTCTGTATTAATTTGATTACTGGAAACAAAAATTGTCGCAATTATTAAAAATAATCCAGTTTTTATAATTGAGTGGTTAAAAACATGTACTAATGAAGCGGTTACACTTTCATTAGTAAATATCATTAGAGCAATGACAATGTAGCTCAACTGAGCAATACTAGAAAATGCTAACATCTTTCTCAAATCTAACTGCTTGATTGCATAAGTTGTGGTTAGTAATACCCCAATTACAGAAATGAATAAAATAAGTTCTATCAATGAATACTGTTCAAGGGGATTTATGACATTGAGGATATCTAGAAAAACCCTTATTAATATGTAGATACCAACTTTTGTAGAGGTACCAGCAAAATAAGTAACTATTATTGAGGGTGAATAGGCATATGTTCTAACGAGCCAAGTGTGTAGAGGAAAAATAGCTGATTTGATAGCTATCCCTATAATTAATAAACCAATAGAGAAAATTAATGATTTTGGTATTTCAATCAGTAGGAACTTTTCAGAAATATCAGTCATATTTAAAGTTCCTAAATGAGAATAAATTATACCTATCCCAAGCAGAATAAATACTGCACCAATACTTCCAACAAATAAGTATTGAAGAGCTGCAATATTTGATCCTCTGTGCATACCTTGTGAAATTAAAAAGTAGCTTGAAAGAGATGAAATTTCTAAGAATACAAAAAGGTTAAAAATATCATTCGTTAAAATAATTCCTGAGAAACCAATATTACATAATAACCAGGCAATATAAAATAAGTAAATATTTTGAGGGTGTATTTCTTTTTCAATTATCTTTCTTCCTGATAATACACAAATAAAACTCATTAAATTTATTAAAAGAAGAAAATAACAGGATAGTAAATCTGCTTGAAGTCTTATTCCGATAGGCGCCTTCCAGCCGCCTAACTCATAAAATATTGTGTTGTTTGTATGTACTTCAAAAAAGAGAAAACAAACAAGCAAGAGATTTATTAAAGATACACTTAAAGTTAAGATATAAACTTGTCCTTTATCTCTGATAAAAAGACATATAGGAACTATTAATAGAGGTAAGACAAGAATTAAAATCGGTAATTGATTCATTAATTAAATCTCATCAAGTTCATCTTCTTCAATCGTTTTATATTCCTTTTTTATGCTTACTATTAATGCAAGAGCTAGACTAGTAGTTGCAATACCGACAACAATTGCTGTTAGTATTAGAACATGTGGCAAAGGGTTGGAATAAATTACTTCATTATCTATTAGTATTGGTGGAACACCATCTTTTGCTTTACTAATAATTAAATAAAAAATGAAAACAGATGCCTGAAAGATATTCAAACCAATGACTTTTTTTATTAAATTATTTTCTCTAATGATTATGAATAATCCCATCAACAGTAAGATAATGTCTAGTGTAAATAACATTAGCCAACCTTCCCTTTATTGAATGCATAAAAGACAAGTATCATTACATTGCCAACAGTTAATCCAACACCAACTTCGACTAAGAATATTCCCAAAATTTGCCCATATTTACTATCAAGGCCAAGAGAATTATATTCTAAAAAGTTATCTCCTAATACCATTCCTGCAATTCCAACACCAACAAAAAGTAGAACTCCAAGACCCATTAAAATCTTTGAGAGACGTTGACTTAATAACTCCTCACCAACATTTATACCGAATATAATGTTATATAAAATAAACCCCGAAGCTAGAATCACTCCTGCTTGAAAACCTCCGCCCGCAGAATAATCTCCATGAAATTGTACATAAAGCCCAAATAATAGAATCAGTGGTATGATTAACTTTGTTACAATTCTCAGAATTACTAGATCTTTCATTGCTCCTTATTTTCCTCTCTTAGTATCCCGATTACAGAAATTCCAGCAATAAATATGACCACAACTTCTCCTAAAGTATCAAAGCCACGGTAACTTGCTAAAACTGAGGTTACAACATTAGGTATGCCAATTTCTTGCTTCGTATTTTCTAAATAGTAGTTAGTTACATATGAATTGTTAGCTTTAGATTCACCAAATTCAGGTAAATCAGAAATAATGTAGCTCAGTGAGATAGCAAGAAATAAAAACAAAATTAAATTTGAAAGCAAAGGTTTAGTATTCTTTTTTGTAATAAAATCCATATGTCTTAAGCAACTTAAAAATAATATAGTCGAAATACCTGCCCCAACTGCGGCCTCTGTTAAAGAAACATCAACCCCATCCAACAATAAAAAAATTAGCGCACATATTAAGCTGAAAATAGTAGTAGACATTATTGCAGAAAATAAATTCCTACAAAACATAATATAGATAGAAATAATTATGAGCGTCAGCAACAAAAAATGAAGTATATAAATAGTAATTTTATTTCTCCTTATCTTCTTGGTTTTTTAAAAAAACTTGTGATAGAGCATGAATGGCTGTTGTGCCAGTAATATATAAAAATATGAGTATTAAAAAAAGTTTTACTGAATACAATGTTAACCCCGAATTAATCATCAGTGCTGAAATTATTAAAAGAGTAGACAATGTATCAACTACCGATGCTGCATGAGTCCTAGAGAGAAAATCATTAAATCTAAAAAGACCAAGTGTCCCTATTATAAGTGTTAGACAACCAACTAACATAAGAATCGTTGATAACATACTCATTTGGAAATACCTCTATTCTCAAAATATTTCAAAATAACAATTGTTGATATAAAATTAATGAGCGCATAGACCATAGCAATATCGGAGAAGTCTACTTGATTACTAAGAGAGCTAATTAAAAGTATTAATAGAACAATCTTTGTTCCCAATAAATTAGTTGTAAGTATTTTTGTAAAGACATCTTCTAGAGAAATAAACCTAATTATTGATATTAATATTGCCAAAGCAATGACAACAATAGTGATTGTATATATTTCAATCATGTATTTCGCTTTCAGTAGATTTAACCATAGAATCCATTGTATTTTTGAGAATGCTATTTTTAAATGGCTCTGCTAATACATGAACTACTAGATCATCTCCGTTAACATCAATAGTTACTGTTCCAGGCGTAAAAGTAATTGAATTAGCATATAAAACCTTTCCAACTTCAGATTTTTGCGAAGCCTTTACTTTTATGACTGAAGGGTTTATTTTTGCTTTTGGTGAAATTATATAATAACAAACTAAAATATTTGCTAACAACATCTCTTTTATTAACCAGAAAAAATATATTAATAGTCTAATAGGCTTAAAATTTAGCAAACTTGTCTCATGATCAATAATATCCATCTTATTTATCAGAAAAATTATCAATAAAGAAGAAAGTACTCCAAGGGCAATCATGCCAATTGTAGGAATACCGGAAAGTATCAACCAGAAAATAAAGACAACAATGAATACTTTAATTAAATGATTGGATTGTTTATAGCTCTCAAACATCGCTCATCAGACAATATTATAACTATAATCATGCTAATTTACCATATTCACTGAATCAGTAGTGATAAATCAAGAGCATGTATATTTTTGGTTAAAGCTCCAATTGATATATGGGTAACACCTTTTAACGCATATTGATTTATGTTGTTTAGAGTGATATTGCCAGATACTTCAACAGGAATTGATCTAAGGATTTTTAAACTTTTTTTAAGCTTATTAACGGTAAAATTATCCAATAAAATTCTATCAATTTTCATTTTACTTAGTAGTTTAATCTCTTGAAAAGTCTTAGCTTCTACGATAATTGGCTTCTTATATCTTCTAATTTTTTTTATAAAACTATCCAAGTCATCTATTAGTTTCAAATGATTTTCCTTTATCAGTATTGATTCAGATAGACTCATTCTATGAGGCTTACAACCAGCCTCAATGCATGCACAGCTCTGACCAATTCTTAGACCAGGTATTGTTTTTCTTGTATGCAATAAGATAAGTTTCTTATTTTGAATTTTTTTCACAAATTTTTTAGCAAGAGTCGTTGTCGAAGAGAGTGTCTGCAAAAAATTTAATATTGTTCTTTCGGCTTTTAAAATTGACTTCCCATTACCTTTTATATTACAAACTACTTGGTCTTTTTTTACATTCTTTCCATCTTTCACTTTCCATGTTAATTTTATTTTAGAATTTATTTGTCTGCAGACTTCGTTTACCCAGTGTGTACCAAATAAAACCCCTTGCTCCTTAAAAATAATTTTTGCAGAAACATTTTTTTTAGATGATATAAGATTAGAAGTTATATCATTTTTAACACCATCTTCATGCAGTGCTGTTCTTACATCAGATTGTATAACTTTTTTGATTTTTTTATTAATCTTCATTTTTTAATTCTTTAGAGTTATTCAGCAACTCCTTTGTTTTCGAAAAAATAAATGGACTTAGGAGTATTAGTGCAATCAAATTAGGAAGTGCCATCAATCCATTCATAATATCAGCAATTAACCAGACAAGATTCAATTTGATTACTGCTCCTAGAGGAATAATAATAATCCAAAGTATCCTATAGTAAAGTACAATCTTTTCACCAAAAATAAATTCAGCACATTTTTCACCATAATAACTCCAACCAATAATTGTACTGAATGCAAATAGGACTAATCCAAAGATAACAATATATTTTCCAAAAAAAGGTAACCCTTGATTAAATGCAGATGTAGTTAATGCAGCTCCATTAATACCGCTAAGCCACTCACCGCTTATTAGAATAACAAATGCTGTAATACTGCAAACAATTAATGTATCAATTAATGGTTCTAGCATGGAGATAGATCCTTGTTTAATTGGACTATTTGTTTGTGCCGCTGCATGGGCAATTGGTGAACTACCCAGTCCAGCTTCATTAGAAAAAACTCCTCTTGAGACACCAAATCTTATAGCAGATAACACAGTTGCGCCGGCGAATCCACCTGCTGCAGCTGTTCCAGTGAATGCTGAATTAACTATTAAAGAGAAAACATCTGGTATTAACATGTAATTATTTAAAATAATTATCAATCCACCAAATATATATAACAACGACATTGTCGGTACAAGTTTAGATGCAATGTTTCCAATGCTTTTGATTCCTCCAAGAATCACTAAACCAACCAGTAATGCCGTTACAAAACCAATAACAGTTGTTGAAATTCCAAATTCTATGTTAATAACTTGTGATACTGAATTGACTTGTACCCCATTACCAATTCCAAATGCAGCTGTCATACCAAAGATTGCAAATAAGTATGCAAGGAAGTGATATTTTTTATCTAGACCATTTTTTATATAATACATTGGCCCGCCCACAATATTATTATTGGAATTACGCTCTCTAAAATAAATTGCTAGAAAAGCTTCGGCATATTTTGTAGCCATGCCAAACAATGCTGTAATCCACATCCAGAAAATAGCGCCCGGACCACCTAAAAAAATTGCTGTAGCAACACCAGCAATGTTTCCAGTACCAACAGTTGCTGATAAAGCTGTCATTAGTGATTGGAAAGAAGAAATATCGCCATCAGTTGCTTTTCCTTCTTTTATAAAAAGAGATTTAAAGCCATAAGCTATGTTTGTAATTGGAAAAGCCTTAAGACCGAATGTTAAATAAACTCCAACCCCAAGCAACAGAGTTAATGTAATGGGACCCCATACTAAACTGCTAATTTCATTAAGTAGATTGGATAAATTCATTTTTTCTGAAAAACATTAATTACATTTTTACGAGACTGATTTTCGTTTTTAAGCTCAGCCATAATAAGGTCTGAGTAATGAGGAATATTTTTATGAATATCTAATTTAGTGCCAACAATAGATGAGTATTGAGTATATTCATAGTCTCTAGGGATAAGTTTTAGAGCTTCATCAGGAGACTCCTGTGCTTCATTAAAAATTATAAGCAAACCATCTTTTTTTAATCTTTGAATAACTTCATTCAGATAAGGTTTTTTTTCATTATCATTTTTTTTATTTAAAACATTTATCATTGTTATTACATCATAATCTTCATTTAACTTTATTATTTCACTATTTGACGCCACAATGTTAAGTTCTTTTTGAAATCCTTGAGATAAATATTTCTTACAATCTCGATTTCCTTCTATATCTTTAGTAAAAATAGAAGCTTTAGTTATATTTATATAGTCACTTTGTAAAATTTCTGCAGCCAATAAACCATCTCCCTCAATCTCACAAAAGGTTTTAGCTTTTTTTCTGCCAAAATAATCAATAATTATTTTTTCTATAATGGCACTAAAAGTAGCATTAGAAATATTTTTAGAGACTATATTATATAAGCTTGCTTGATCTTTTACTCCCTCTTGTTTTAGTTTTTCAAAATATTTATCAAACAAATAGTTTAGAGAGCTATTTTTTTTTGGCGGTTCTTTTTTACCAATTCTTATGGACATCACCCCATCATTTTCTGCCCAAATGTTACTCATACCCCACCATTTCATCCTACTTCTAAAAATATCTTCAAGCGATGTTCTTGACCAATAATTTTTTTCTACTCCCTGTCTTTCAGCATATACCGGAAGAACAACATATCCATTTTTATCGACAAGATACATTAAATATCTTATAAATACTGCACCCCAATTATTTGCAAACAATGGAAAACTCAAACCTATATAAATACGATGAAAACTATGTTTTTTAAATGGATATAAAGCAGAAGCTATTTCATCACTCTTAATTTTATCAGTGAATTTTTTTGAATTAAGCGTTAGGCTAATCATATTCTCATCTGGTTTGATCATGCCATGCTTATCTCGAATATCTGAACAATAGTAATTTAGGTCTTCTTCAACATACTGCTCTGATTTATGTAGAATAATATCAGTCATTGTTTTTTGAGATATCACAAATTTATGAGATAATAACATGAGAAGTTAGGGGCAACAACACTATCAAATTTCTTATGACAGAGACACAAAATACCGTAGATAAAAAACGTGCAGATTGCTTAGAATGGGAAGATGTAAAAATTGACCATAAATCTCGAAGAGCTTACTGTTGCCTCAAAGAAATATCTGTATCCCCAAGAGAATATAGAATATTAGAGTTTTTGATAAAAAGCCCAGGTACAGTCTTCTCGCGTGATGAAATAATTACCTCTGTGTGGGGAAAAAAAACTCGTATAGGTTCTAGAACCATAGATGTTTACGTAAGAAGGTTAAGGAAGGCGTTGAACTCGGATAAATCATGCCGATTTGGAATAAGGACCGCTAGATCTTTTGGCTATTCGATAGATTATGTAAAATGATTGTAGCTTTTGTAACATAATTTTAATAAAAATTTCATAAAATTTGTCTTTACAATATTACCCAATAAATTATCATTCTATATGAGTATTGGTCTCATAATATGAGTTATACTTATTCAGGATTTTGGGGTTATGTCGATTAAACTTTACTTAAAGGAGCCTAATGGAGCTTAGTATAGTTTGGATGTATTTAGGGTTTTTTCTTGCAGCATACTCTGTAATTGCAAATGACTCTATTCAAACATTAGGTACATTCCTTTCCTCTAACAAAGAATATTTTCGTTGGTATACATTATGGTTTGCAGCCTCAATCATGTTGGTTTTTACAATTACCTATGGATGGTACTTTTATGATGGTGATATTTCATATGAGAGGTTAACACGAATCCCATTCCAGGAGATTCAATGGTATCACGCTGCTGCCCCAGCGGTTCTACTGATCTTAACCCGCTATGGCATCCCTGTCTCAACAACTTTTTTAGTTTTATCAGCTTTTGCTACTGTAACAGTTCTTGAGAAAATGCTTATAAAATCTATTGTTGGTTATGGTGTGGCCGCAATAACCGCATACCTTGTTTGGATTATTCTAGAAAGATTTATTAACGAAAAAACAGACCATCCGGAGAATAGAAAATTTTGGAGAGTAAGCCAGTGGGTAAGTAGTGGATGGTTATGGTTTGCATGGTTGCAACATGATATGGCAAACATTGCAGTTTTTTTACCTAGGCAATTAATGCTTGGTGATTTAATAATGGTACTCGTCTCCACTGTTTTGATACTTGGATACGTCTTTTATACAGGAGGAGGGAAAATTCAAGAAGTGGTTATTAATAAACATGGAGCAAGATTCGCAAGATCTACTACTATTATCAATATTGTTTATGCATTTGTTTTATATTATTTTAAAGTACTTAATGATTTACCAATGTCCACAACTTGGGTTTTTGTAGGATTGTTATCTGGTCGTGAACTCGCAATTTCTACAGTTATTTCAGATTACCGCTTTAAATATGTCTTCCCGATTATTGCAAAAGACTTTGGAAAGATGATGTTTGGGTTAGGAGCAAGTGTTGCCATTGTTCTAATAATTCATCAAGTGATAGTTCCTAATGGCTTATAAGGTATTATTTAATAAATTACTGATTCTTGTAATTTTTATACACCTATTTTTTGGAGTTAATAAAGTCTCTGCAGAATCAAAAAACTATAAGAAAAATTCATCAAATATTCTTTTTTATGGTCGATTATTTGTACAATATGATTCCATTAAAGATGGAGATTCAGGTTCGACTGCTTCCGTGGATGGTCTTCGAGATGATGAGGGCATGGGTAGATTTGGAATAAAAGGAAAGGAATCAATAGGTGATGGTTATGCTGTTAACTATAAAGTTGAGTATGCAATCGATATTGGCGATGGTACTGCAACAAGTGACGGAACTACATGTAGTGATGCTTCAGCTGACTGCAGAACTTTTGCTATGAAACAAGGATGGATTGGTCTCTTAACACCTTTTGGGCAGTTCAAGATTGGTTCTGTCAAGGCTCCTTATAGGTATATGGCTAAACACGACATTTTACATGACACTATTACTCAGGCAAGAGATACCCGAATGATTACTCAATCATCAATGGGGCATAGCTCATATTGGAGGGAATCAGCATCATATCAAATTAAATTTGGAGACCTAGAGCTTGCTTATGTACGTGGTTTTGGTGAAGGAACGGGTGGTGGTGGTAAGGATGTGAATGATGATTATGGTTATGGAATTGAATATAAGAATTTTTTAACTAAAGGATTTGATGTTGTTTATGCTGCGAATAAAGATGATTCAGCAAAAGATGATAATAAGAAAATGGCACTCACATATAATATAGAACTTGCTAATAAAAGAAAAATTAAGCTTTGGTATATGCATGAAGAAGTTGGCCTTGATAGCAAAATGTTTACCCAAACAGGAAATGATGGAGAAGTTGATTGGTATGGAATTAATTATAAAACCGGTCCCTTAACCATACAATATTCATATTCGGAAGCAGATGCTGACGCTGGCAGTGGTTATGATCGAGATGGTTATAATTTAGGTTTTCAGTACAAGCTTTCTAAAAGCAGTAGAATTTATACTGGCTATTCTAAAAATAATGCGAACCAAACAGGGCAAGATATTAGAGCAACTATGATAGGGGTTAGGCATGATTTCTGAAACCAATCAATTTATTCATTTTCATTAAACAGAAACTCAATCAACGCCTTACTTGTATGTAATCTATTATGAGCTTGCTGCCAAACAACACTTTGTTTTCCATCAATAACCTCTGCATCTACTTCTTCACCTCTATGGGCTGGCAAACAATGCATAAATATTGCATCTGGCTTTGCTTTTTCTATTAAGTGTTGGTTGATTTGGTAGCTTTTAAAAACATTATGTCTTTTTTCACTCTCTTTTTCTGATCCCATACTAGCCCAAACATCCGTAGCAACTAAATCACAATCTTCTACAGCGCTTCCAGGAAGATCACAAATTTCAACATTTTCTTTGGCAAGAGACAAAAGTTTTTTATCTGGTTCATATCCAGATGGAACAGCTATCTTTAATTGAAAATCAAGAATCCTTGCTGCATTAATGTATGAGTTACACATATTATTTCCGTCACCAACCCATGCAACTTTTTTACCCTCTATTGGTCCTTTAATTTCAAAGAAAGTTTGCATATCAGCAAGCAGTTGGCATGGATGACATTTTTCTGTAAGTCCATTAATCACAGGGACAGTGGAGTGGGCAGCTAATTCTTCTACTTCAGCATGGTCATGAGTTCTAATCAAAATAATGTCTACCATACCTGATAGGACTTTAGCAGTATCTGATAAATCTTCACCTCTATCTATTTGTGAAAATAGAGATGGCAAGAAGATTGCATGACCACCCATACTAGACATTGCTGTTTCAAAAGCAACTCTTGTTCTTGTTGAATTTTTTAAAAAAATCATGGCCATAGTTTTATTTTTTAAAGAATCAATAATTTTATTCGACTGAGCTTCTTTTTTTAATTCTATAGAACGTGCAATGATGCGAAGAAATTCATTCTTATTTATATCTAATAAAGATTTAAAATGTCTTATATTCTTATTATTCATAATCTATTTTAACAATATCTCAAGTTTATTTACTATTTCATCGACATGATCTTTTTTAATGATTAATGGAGGTAATAACCTAATTACTTTCTTTTTTGTTACATTTATTATTAAACCAAGTTTTAAAGCTTCTTTTGAGAGATTAGTGCATTCCTCATGAAGTTCAATTCCTATCATCAGGCCTTTGCACCTTATTTCTTTAACCGATTTATGTTTATTAAATTTATTGTTTAGTTGTTCTTCAAAATAATCGCCCATTTCTTTTGCATTAGCACATATATATTTATCTCTCATGATATCTAATACTTTTAATGCTACGGAGGTAGATAAAAAATTACCACCAAACGTGGATCCATGTGTGCCTGGAGTCAGGATTTCACTAGCTTGTCCTTTCGCAAGACATGCACCAATGGGAACTCCATTTCCAAGTGCTTTAGCAATTGTAATTACATCTGGCACTATTGGACTATGTTGATAAGCAAACCACTTTCCTGTTCTGCACATGCCCGATTGCACTTCATCTACCATCAATAACCAGTTATTATCATCACAAATTTTACGTAAATCACTTAAGTAATTCTCATCAGGAATAACTATTCCTCCTTCGCCCTGAATAGATTCAACCAAGATTGCAACAATAGAATTATATTTAGAGGCTTTATTTTTAATTGATTTTATATCATTGAAAGGAACCCTTACAAATCCTTCTAGAAGAGGTTCGAATCCATTATGTGCTTCTGCACTCCCGGTCGCTGTTAAAGCTCCTAAAGTCCTACCGTGGAAACTATTCGACATAACCATAATCTTAGGTTTATTAATTTTTTGATCATTACCAAACTTACGGGCTATTTTAATTGAAGTTTCTACGGCTTCTGCCCCTGAATTACAAAAGAATACCTTTTGCATTCCTGACAGCTGACAAAGCCTTTCAGCTAATAGCCCTTGTTGCTCAATAACAAAAGCATTTGTGGTATGTATCAGGGTTTTCGACTGATTGTATATAACCTCACTTATTTCTGGATGCGAATGACCTAAACTAGTGACGGCTAAGCCACAGGTGACATCAAGATATTTTTTGTCATTAGAGTCCCATAGATAGACCCCTTCACCGCGCTTAAAGGCTATATCCTTACGATTATATGTATTCATTATGTAGTCAGTCATCATATTATCCTAAGTCCGAAAAACACATATTTTAATGGAAAACAGCAATAAATCTAGTACATATCAATATATCTTTATTTACCCCAAAAAGATGCCTTTTGGGCAATAAAAATGCGCTAAAATCGGTCGTTTGCCCTATTTTGAGACATTTACTTCTTGAAAAGCCTATGCTTTTATTGGAAAATGGCTGTGTATACTAATAAAAAATTGGGGAAATTCATGAAGAAACTTTACAGCATCCTAATGCTGGTTTTCCTGTCTGTCTTTGCAATACCTGAAATGGCTGTTGCTGGCGGACCGCATGCTATGTCTGGAGATGGGGCACATAAAGGTATCCATTTTTATGGACGATTGTACCTTGGCTTTGATAGAAATAGCTCTGGTGCAACGAATTCAGTTGATAGACTAGGCGATAATGGAAATAAAACTAGATTAGGACTTAAATTTAAGGAAAGCCTAGGGGCTATGACGTTAGTCGGACAAGTAGAGTACAGAACGGACATCGGAGATGGAACATCAACTAATGACACCACTACATGTAGTGATGCCGGAGCTGATTGTAGAACACTCGATCTCCATTTAGGTAACTTAGGATTACTGACTCCGTTGGGCTACGTAGGTGTAGGTACATTTGAGTCACCATACAAAACTATGGGGCAATACGATGTAACTATGGATACTGGATGGGCAATGAACAACCATGGCGCTATGAGTGACGGCACTTTTGGAATGGCGGGCAGCGTGGAAGGAATGTTGTCTTATCATGCTAAGATGGGTCCAGTGACACTAGCATATATGTATGGATTAAGTGAGAAAGCTAATTCAAATATGCAATCAGGTGATTATTCATATGGAATAAAATTCAACGATCTTTTTATACCTGGTCTTGAGTTTGGATATGCAGCAATACATGACAATGAAGTCAGCGCTGGCAACCCAGGCGAAGGCAACAAGAAAATATTTGGATCATACCAAGTGATGCCTGGATTAGGTGTCTTTTTCTGGGATGAAGATTTAGAAGCTTCTAGCACAGGTCCAAGCTTTACAAATGGTGAAGGTGAAATTTTGACATTTGGAGCTCATTACACAATGGGTAACAATTTGATTCAATACGCTCTTAGCCATGGAGATGCAAATTTAACTGTTGAGGATTATAGGACTCATAGTTTTTCAATAACAAGTAATCTCAGTAAAGCAACAGACTTTCAAATAGGTTACGCTAGACAAGGCTTTGACTCTACTGGTGGTTCAAATCGTACGTGGGGTATGGGACTTACTCATAAGTTCTAAAATACTTTTTTGAAACGTCACTAAATAAAAAACCTAACCCATTTGGGTTAGGTTTTTTTACATTACTCTTTTAAATTAAAAATATATAACTCGAAATAGTTGCCAGACCAAGTGCAGCTGAGTTATGAGATGCTCCCATAAACAACAACATTGGTATGCTTAAAGCTGTGTTTGTTCGAGATGCAAGTAAGGCTACCTTTTTGCCATGTGCTTTTTCTTCATCAGTGGCAGGAACCATACCAAGGACTTTTTGTTGATTAGGCCAAATTAATACCCAGACATTGAAAAGCATGATTGTGCCTAACCAAGCGCCAAGACCTATAACAAGATCGCCGCTTGAAAGAGTGAAAGCAGAAACAAATCTTCCAGCATGAGCTAGATATGCTGCACCTGTAACCCATGTAACTACAGCACCCCACCTGAACCATAAAAGCGCTAGCGGTGCAACGTATTTACCAATAGCTGCTGGACCAGGGTCTTTATCAGCAGTAGCTGCAGCCATCGCAGGAACCTGAACAAAGTTGAAATAGTATAATAATCCAATCCAAGTTATACCAGATAGATAGTGAAACCATCTTAATAGAGTTGCTCCATCAACTGGTGCATTACCACCAAAGACTAATAACAATACAATTGTCAAAATAAAGCCAGATATTATTGTGCCTTTTATTGAAAGTAAAGGATTCATATTCACCTCAGAAATAATTGTAATTCAGTCATCATCATAAATGATGTAGACTGTTTAATCTATCATAAGTTAAAAATATTATAATAGGGCTTGAAATATGTGTGGAATTTGTGGAGAAATAAGGTTTGATAATGTAGGGGTCAATCGAGAGACCTCGAAAAGAATGATTGATACTATTTCTAGGAGAGGTCCTGATAATGAAGGACTATTTTTCCATAATCAACTATTCTTAGGGCACAGAAGATTATCAGTTATTGATGTAACAGAAAAATCACATCAACCCATGACTGACCATTCATTAAATTTAACAATAGTTTTTAATGGAGTTATTTATAATTATAAAGAATTAAGAAATACATTACGAAAAGAGGGATATTCTTTTTTTTCTGATGGAGATACAGAGGTTATTTTAAAGAGCTATCACTTTTATGGAGAGGAATGTGTAAATCACTTTGATGGTGTTTTCGCATTTTGTATCTATGATGCAAATAAGGAAACTCTATTTTTATCAAGAGATAGATTGGGAATAAAGCCCTTATATTATATGTTAAATGATAATTTTTTTAGATTTTCATCAAATACTAAGTCACTTATTAATGCGCAAAAAAATCAAATAGAAATTGATAAGACTAGTTTACATTATCAATTTACTTTGCATTCAGTTGTCCCCGCTCCAAGAACTATAATTAAGGATATAAAGAAACTCGAGCCAGGACATAATTTAAAAATTATGTTAGACGGAAAATCTGAAAATAAAAAATATTATTCATTTGATCATATAAATTTACATCCTTCTATAACTGAGGAAGATATTCTAGAAGAAATAGAAAGATTGATGGTGTTATCTATAAAAAAACGTTTAACTACTTCTGATGTACCAGTTGGCATTTTACTTTCAGGAGGATTAGATTCAAGTCTTATTACGGCTATTGCATCTAAACATTGTATTTCTAATATTAATACTTTCTCAATTGGTTTCCCTAGCATTGAAAATGAAGAGGGTGATGAGTTTTATTTTTCAGATAAAATCGCTCAACAATTCAATACATCTCATCAAAAATTTTTTCTCTCAGATGATGAATTGCTTGATAATTTAGATGAAGTTATATCTTGCATGCCAGAACCAATGGCCAGTCAGGATTCATCAGCTTTTTTCTTGTTAGGCAGAGAAGTTTCAAAAACACAGAAAGTTGTATTAAGTGGCCAAGGAGCAGATGAGCTTTTTGGAGGTTATTTTTGGTATGAAAAAATGGAAAAATTAGAGTCTAGTAATTTAAGAAAATTTAGTGTGAATTATTTTGACAGAGATCATACTGATTTTTCTAAGACAGTAACAGAAAAATTCAGTAGTGATAATTATAGTAGAGATCTTATTAAAGATCTTTTTGATAAACAAAATACTAATTTAAGCTTCTTGGATAAAGTTCTGAGGATTGATCTATCAACCCTTATTATTGATGACCCAGTTAAAAGAGTTGATAGCATGACTATGTCATGGGGGCTCGAAACTAGAGTTCCATTTCTAGATATTAATTTAGTTGAATTTATGCTTCAAATCCCTTCCGAACTTAAAATTATGAATGGCGGAAAACACCACTTAAAAAAAATTGCAAAAAAATTCTTCACAGATGACTTCATTAATAGAGATAAGTTTTATTTTCCAGTACCACCATTGAAAATCATTAAGAATAAATTTCTTGATTACACGAAAGAAATTTTGCTTTCTGAGGCATGTAAAGAAAGAGGAATTCTTGACTCTAAAAATATTGAGATTTTGCTGAAAAGCCCTAATAAACACCTTACAAAATTAAATGGTAATAAATTATGGCATCTTGCATTATTTGAAAGATGGTTTCAGATTAATGTTGACGAAAGAAATGCTATAATATAGTTTAACCATATAGGAGCATTCTAGTGTCAACAATTGATAGAATAAAACAACAAGTTACAGAAAACCCAGTCATTATATATATGAAAGGGAGCCCTGAGATGCCAATGTGTGGATTTTCTTCGAAAGCGGTAGAAGCGCTTAAGCAGTGTGGGAAAGAGTTTGCATATGTAAACATTATTCTTGATCAAGAAATCATGCAAGAGTTACCTAATTTTGCTAACTGGCCAACTTTTCCTCAGCTATATATAAAAGGTGAATTGGTTGGCGGTTGTGATATTACACTTGATTTATTTAATTCAGGAGAATTAAAAAAGATGGTGGAAGAGGCTACTAAAAATTAATTAATTTTGAGTTATTTTTTATTTTCGGCGTGAATTATATTCCAATAATTAAATATATTTACTTTTGAAATTTCTTTGATATTAAGTCCGGCATACTTTTCAAATTCTGAAATAGGAAAATAGGGTTTCCATCCAAGTATTTTGCTGATTGGCATTAATGCCTTTTCAAATACTTTTATAAGAAAGCCATCATCATCGCAGCTAAAATGGTTTACCAAATAAATATCACCATCTGGTTTACATACTCTCTTCATTTCTTCTAAGAGTTTTTGGGGGTCCTGAGTCACAGAGATTACATACATAGCTACTACTTTATCAAAAGAATTATCAGCAAAAGATAATTGTTCGCCATTCATCTCTGAAATATATTTTCCATTCGACTTTCTTTTTTTTATTTTTTCTTTCGCGCGTTTTAACATATCGGGAGATATATCAATACCAATAACTTTTGTTTCATCTGGATAATATTTAAAAGATAAACCAGTGCCTATTCCGATTTCTAGCACTGAATCTGATGGCTGGCAATTCATTTTATTTATTACAGTTTTTTGACCGGGCCTGAAAACTTGACCAAATGTCATATCATAAAAACTGGATACTCGTTTATAAGATTTAATTATAGAGTTTTGGTCCAATATGTTATCCTTATAGCTAGTTTCAGGCTTCATTATAGCACTATTATGTTGAATAATTTGGCAATTTTTTTTGATATATTAAAATTTTCAAAAGGACCGCAGGATTTACCTACGGACCCAAAATTATTAAATTCTGTTATTATAATCAATATTTTAATTTCCTTAATACCTTCGGATCCAGATTTACAATTTGGCTATACTGCGCAAATATTATTATCTTTAGTATATGTTGGTGTGACCCTCCTATTCATACAATTAAGTTTAAATATTAAAGACAAAGCTTCGAATACGATAGGTCAGTACAAAGTTCGTTACACGCAGGTGGCTACTGCAATACTAGGGATTCATGCAATAGTTGGTTTTTTAACTAGTTTTATTAGTATTATTACCAACTATGATAAAAACCTTATAGTTTTGTTGATAATGATTGTTACAATCTATACATGGTTATTGAATGGATTTGTTTTTAAACATGCATTAGATAAGAGTATGGTTTTTGGACTAGGCGTTTCATTCGTATATAGTATGTTTGCAGGTTCAGTGATGTTAATAGTTCTACAAATTTTAGTTTAATGAGAATACATATTCTAGGAATATCAGGTACTTTTATGGCTGGATTGGCAATTCTAGCAAAACAGAAAGGACATACGGTAACAGGTTCTGATAAAAATTTTTTTGACCCAATGAAAACTGTTTTAAGGGAAAATAAAATAGAAATTTCTAAAGGCTATAATCCAAAAATCCTAAATGAGAAAATTGATTTAGTTATTGTTGGCAATGTAATGTCAAGAGGGATGCCAATAATTGAAAAGCTTTTACAGTCAAGAATCAGATATATGTCAGGCCCACAGTGGCTTAAGGAAAATATACTTGTTAATAAAAAAGTCATAGCAGTATCAGGAACTCATGGAAAGACTACAGTTTCATCACTAATAACACATATTTTAAAATCGAATAAAATCAATCCAAGTTATCTTATTGGGGGTTTACCAATTGGTTTTAAAAAACCTGCAAATTTAACACAATCAGAATATTTTGTTATTGAAGCTGATGAATATGACACAGCTTTTTTTGATAAAAGGTCAAAGTTTATTCACTACATGCCTGAAATATTGATTATTAATAATATTGAATTCGATCATGCAGATATTTTCGATAATATAGATGACATTTTAAAAAACTTCCACCAACTTGTAAGAACAATACCAAAAAATGGACATATTATTTATAATGAATCAGATCAGAATATTAAAGAATTGTTGACTAAAGGTGTATGGTCACAATTGACTGCTTTAAAAAATACTCATTGGAAAAACCCAAAATTTAGAACTAACCTTCTTGGTGTTCATAATTTTAAAAATATAGCTATATCTATCATAGCTTGCAAAAAACTATCTTTACCAATTAAAAAAATTTTTGATTCCATAAAAAGTTTCAAAGGAGTGAAGAGAAGAATGGAACACATCGCCTGTTTCAAAAAAATCAATATTTATGATGATTTTGCTCATCACCCTACTGCAGTATTAGGCTCAATAAAGGCATTACAAAATAGAAAATCTAATAAGAAGACTCTCTCGATTTGTCAAATTAGATCAAATTCAATGATAAGGGGAACTCACACGTCTAAATTATACAAAGCATTAGAACATTGTGATTATTCAATTATCCATCATGACAAAAAATCTAAGATTAAATTTAAAACTAATAAAACTAAAAATATCAATGCTTTTACCACAGATAAAGAAATTTCAAACTATATTAAGCAATTAAAAAAAGAAATTGATACAATATTAATAATGAGTAATGGGAATACTTCCAATATGATAAAGTTAATAAAAGATGCCATATAAAAATAAATCCAATCAAGAATGGAAAAAGATTTTATCTAAAGATATATATCAGGTGACGAGGGAAAAAGGTACCGAAGTACCATTTAGTGGGAAATATAATTCTAATAAAAGGTCTGGTTTATATAAATGCGCTTGTTGTAAGAATATTCTATTCTCATCCCAGACAAAATTTGATTCTGGAACAGGCTGGCCAAGTTTTTTTGACAAATATTCCACAGATTCCTTAAACTATGTTGAAGATAATTCTTTTTTTATGAAAAGGGTAGAGGTCATATGTAAGCAATGTGATGCCCATTTGGGACATGTGTTTGATGATGGACCCAAGCCGACAGGAAAAAGATATTGCATAAATTCTGTTTCTTTAGATTTTTCAGAGAATGAAGAACAATGACCGCTACATCATCTAACGTTCATTTTATAAATGCCCCTATTTTTCCATTGAGGAGCATTGTACTACCAGGTGGATTATTCCCATTAAGAATTTTTGAGAGAAGATATTTGGACATGGTGACGGAATGTATTAAGTCTAATGAAGGGTTTTGTATTTCACTTGTTAAAAAAGAAGAGCCTGATACCTATGTAAAAGATATTTTTGAATATGGATCATGGGTCAACATTTCTGATTGGGATAAGTTACAAGATGGGTTGTTGGGCATCACCGTAGAAGGAAAGAATATAGTAAAGATCTCAAATGCAATACTAGATAAAGAAAATTTGTTAAGAGGGGAGATTAAAAAATTAGATTCAGAAAAAGAATATTTAATTCCACAAAAATATTTAGTCCTTTCTAAATTTTATAAAAAAATATATCCCAATCTGAAGAATTTTATAAATTTCAAGGAAGAAAGATTTGCTGACGCCTCATGGATAGGTTATAGGTTAACAGAACTACTGCCAATTGAATTAGAATTGAAAGCAGATTTAATTTCAACAACAGATGCAATCGAAAGATTAGAGAAAATTAATCAAATAATGACTAAGCTCTACGGCGATGAGTTCACAAAAGTATAAAAATTAAATATCAATACTCGTTGTTGCTCCGGTGTCAGCTTGACTCACAAGTCTTGAATATTTTGTTAATACACCGTTAATTAGAATTTTCTTTGGTTTAGCCCATTTTTTAAACCGCTTCTTAAATTCTTTTCCAGAAATTTTTAAGTTTAATTCTTTTTTAATAGTATTTATCTCAATAGTGTCCCCATTTTTAACAATAGCTAGAGGGCCACCTATATGAGCTTCTGGCGAGATATGTCCTACAACAAAACCATGACTTCCTCCAGAGAATCTACCATCTGTAATTAATGCGACATCTTTACCGAGTCCTTTACCCATTATTGCAGATGTTGGTGACAGCATCTCTCTCATGCCAGGTCCACCTACAGGACCTTCGTATCTAATTACAATCACCATCCCTTTTTTTATTTTATCATTAAGAATATCTTTTAAAGCTGATTCTTCAGAGTTATAAACTTTAGCTATACCAGAAAAGAAATCTCCTTCCTTACCTGTAATTTTAGCTACAGAACCATTCGGTGATAAATTACCTTTCAAAATAACTAGGTGTCCATTCTTTTTTATTGGATTATGAAAAGGTTTGATAATCTTTTGTTGTTTTCTATAATGTCTAATTTTTTTTAAATTGTCTTTTAATGTTTTACCAGTAACAGTAATACAGTCTCCGTGTAAAAGTTTTTTTTCTAACAATATTTTCATTAAAGGGGCTACGCCACCAATCTTGACTAATTCTGACATCGTATATTTCCCGCTTGGTTTTAAATCTGCTAAAACAGGTACTTTTTTACCAATTCTTTCAAAGTCATTGAGCGATAACTTCACCTTTGCATCTTTAGCAATCGCAAGCAAATGGAGAACAGCATTTGTCGATCCACCAAGTGCCATAACGACAGTAATAGCATTTTCTAATGATTTTTTATTAATAATGTCGCTAGGCCTAATATTTTTTTTGAGACAATTAATTAATGCTTTAGCAGATTCTTTGCAGTCAAGACGTTTGCTTTTAGAAATTGCTGCTTGCGCTGAACTATTGGTTAAGCTCAATCCTAACGCCTCAATTGCGCACGCCATAGTATTGGCCGTATACATACCTCCGCAAGAACCAGGACCAGGGATAGCTTTCTTTTCAATTTGAATTAATTCATCATTACTAATTTCTTTATTAGCATTTTTTCCAACTGCCTCAAAAACAGAAACTATGTCTATTTGTCTAGACTTATACCTACCAGGAAGAATAGTGCCACCATATATAAAAATAGATGGTCTATTGAGTCTAGCCATAGCCATAACACAGCCAGGCATATTTTTATCACACCCGCCAATTGTAATGAAAGCATCAAATCCTTCACAACCAACAACTGTTTCAATAGAGTCGGCTATAACTTCTCTAGAAACAAGAGAATAACGCATACCATCAGTTCCCATTGAAATGCCATCTGACACTGTAATGGTATTGAAAATTAGAGATTTTGCTCCATTGGCATCAATTGATTTTGCTGAAATTTCAGCAAGTTCATTGATATGCATATTGCATGGTGTAACCATACTTCCAGTTGATGCGACGCCTATTTGAGGTAATTTAAAATCTTTATCCTTAAATCCTACAGCTCTGAGCATCGATCTACTAGGGGTTCGATCTTTACCATCTACTATTTTAGAAGAAAACTTTCTCATCTCTTATTGTAACAATTTACCAAAAATTTTAAATCTCCATCCATCCATAAATCTTATTTGTTTTTGATTTCTTGCATACATATCCATTTCACGCTTATTAGCAATTAATGCCTGAGGGAGCTTGTATTTAATTGAAACTTTTTCAAGCAATTTATGACATTCATTAATTTGTTTTTTTGATTTAATATTAACAGATTTAATATTTTTTATTTTAGCAGCTTTTGAATTATTTTTTATTAAAGAAATAATTATTTTTTTATCAGAATTGCTTAAATCATTTTTTAAATTATTAAGAATCGTCCTTACTCTCTTTTCGTCAGAGATAATCAATTTCGTCAATTCACTATCTAGCATGACCCATCTTTTTGGCAAGTCTTTTTTAATAGCTTTTCTTTCTCTCCATTCTGCTAAAGACTTTAATTTTTTAATTTGATCTTTAGTTAAGTCAGATGATATATTGATTCTCTTCCAAGACTCTCTAGGCTTCGTAATGACATTATCTTTTTTTAATTCTTTTTTCTGTTCTTCATTAAACCAGCTTAGTCTTTTACATTTATTCAATTCTTTATTTAAAGCTTTATAGATTGGCAATAAATATTTAACATCATTACAAGCATAATCTATTTTATCTTCACTCAATGGCCTTTCTAGCCAATCTGTTCTCCAGGAACCTTGCTTTAAGTCTTTGTCAAAAAATTTTTTTACAAGTCCAGCGTAGCTGATATTCATATCAATACCTATGAGATTTGCAGCTATTTGTGTATCAAAAATATTTTTTGGATACGATTTGTAATAACTATTTAATGCCTCAAGGTCTTGTTTTGAAGCATGCATGATTTTTTTAATCTTTCTAGCAGTCAGCACCTTCTTTAATAATGTCTTGTCTTTAATGCTTAATATATCAATACAGAAAATTGATTTCATAGTAGAAATTTGAATGAGCGCGAGGACTGGATAATATGTAGACTCTCTTATGAATTCAGTATCTATGCCCAAATACTTAGAATTCTGTATTTCAGGAATAATTTTTTTTAATTTTTTGTCTGTATTAATCAGAAAGTTTGACATAATTAGAGATAAGTATAATATTAACAGTCTATTTCATTTAGATGAATATATATGTTAAAAATAGATAAATCTAGCCATTTAATTACAGATATTTCATATTTTCCTACAACCAATTGTGATGAACGCCCCGAAGATTGTTGTATCGATACAGTAATAATACACTGTATCAGTTTACCCAAAGGTGCTTTCGATAATGATAATGTAGCTAAGTTATTTACAAATAAGCTTGATTGCTCATCTGATCCGTCATTTGATTCTTTAAAAAACCTAAGGGTTTCTGCGCACATCTTTATTCGCAGAAATGGTGAAATAATACAGTTTGTACCATTTCATTTAAGAGCTTGGCATGCAGGACGCTCTTCGCATAAGGGAAGAGAAAATTGTAATAACTTTTCTGTAGGAATAGAATTGGAAGGTTCAGTCGACGAAAATTACGAAGAAAATCAATATGTACAATTAAGAGAATTAATCGGAGCCCTAAAGATATGCTATCCAAAAATTATGGATGATAATATAATAGGGCATAGTGAAATATCACCAGATAGGAAAAAAGACCCTGGACCATTTTTTAATTGGGAAAAAATAAGAAATTAACTCTGATATGGAAACAGCATTTTTAATAATCTTAGTCTTATTGGTAGAGTTTATTTATGACCCATTAGTCACTTTACGGGATGAAGGGTTTATTAAGAAGTCTTATAACAGTTTCCATCTTTATATAAAAGAATACATTGAAAAAAAATTCTTTATATATGTACTTTTTAGTTTATTTTGTATTTTATCAACTATAGTTATAAATGGATTTCTTGCCGCATATGTACATTGGACATTAGCATTTTTATTTAATTTTCTAATATTGTTTTATTGTCTACGTCCAAATGAATTCAATGAGAAAATAGACGACTTCAAATTTATAATTGATAAAAAAATGGAAATTGATGACAAAATACTCATCACGATTTTAACTAAAGACATAAATAAAAATAAATTGTCAAAAAATGATATTCATGCAATTACTAAAAACTTATTTTACGGATCAACGCGAAACATTTTCTCTGTAATTTTTTGGTTTTTATTACTTGGACCAGGGGGAGCCTTAGGATATAAAATATTAGATTATTTTTCATTTACCAATGATTTGAGAATAGATAAAAAATCTAGAAGCGATATTAAGGATATTCTAGGTCTAATGGAATTTTTACCAATTAGATTGAGTTCTTTAGCTTTTGCAATTGTTGGTAATTTTGAATCTTCTTTAATGGTTTGGAAAAAATATAACCTAAATACAAAGAATATATATGAATCAAATATAGACTTGATTAATAGTATAGGAAATTCTTCAGTACAAATTGAAAAGGATAATGATAATGAAGATATTATAGAAAAAATTTCATATATTCAGACTTTGGTAGCTCGGTCTCTCTTGACCTGGCTGAGCATAATAATGCTATTGATTCTTGGTGGTTTTTTTAATTAAGTTAGTATAATGATTCTTGCCAATAGTTATTTTCTCTCGAGAGTTTTTTTGTCTCCATATATTAGTGTCTCTGAAAGAATAAACACAACCACAATACTCTTGTTTATAAAATCCTTCATCTTTCGAAATAGATAACATTCGTTGTGAGCCATTATTTTTTCTCCAATTAAATGTCCAATATTCTAAGTTTGGCATTTTATTAGCAGCCCATTTCCCTGCTTCATTTATTTGATTCATATCTTTCCATCTTGAAATACCAAGGGTGCTAGATATAAGATCAAAATTATTTTCATGGGCATATTTTGCTGTTTTTAGAAACCTCATTTCGAAACATGTAGTACATCTTTTTCCTCTCTCTGGTTCCCATTCCATACCTTTAGTTTGTTCAAACCATTCATCTATATCATAATCACCATCAATAAATGATATATTATTTTTTTCAGCAAATTTAATATTTTCTTTTTTTCTTATTTCATACTCTTTAAGAGGATGTATGTTTGGATTATAAAAAAAGACTGAAAAATTTATACTTGAATCTACTAATCTTTGAATTATTTCTCCTGAGCAAGGTGCGCAGCAGGAATGTAAAAGAAGACGATTCTTGTTTTTAGGTAATTTTAAATAATATTTTGATTCTTTTCTCATATTTTAAAAAATGTTTTTGTATTTGTGTAAGTCTGTCTACAGATATATTCTATATCTTTATTTAAACACTTTGCAATTTCTTCTACAACATATGGCAAAAAAGATGGTTCATTTACGAGATTTTCATTATGAGGTATATTTTTTGGGATTAAATAGGGTGCATCTGTTTCTACCATTAGTTTATCTTCAGGAATAAATTTAATAATATCATGCAAGTGAGAGCCCCTATCTAAATCAGTAATCCATCCTGTGATACCAATATAACAACCAATATCTAGGTATTTAGATAATTCCTCTTTAGTTCCAGTAAAACAATGAACAACAGATTTATCGATGTGATCAATATATTTTTTCAGTATTGAATAAAAATCTGAGTGAGCACCTCTTTCATGTAGAAATGTAGGTAAATTAAGTTTAGTATTCAGATCTAGTTGTTTTTCAAAACAATCAATTTGTTCGTTCTTGGGAGAATATTCTCGGTAATAATCAAGGCCACACTCTCCTAACGATATAACATGAGAATTTTCAGCAAATGACAACATAGAGATTAAATCTTCATCTTTAAAGTCTTTAGCATTATGTGGATGAAAACCAATTGTAGTAAAAAATATTTGTGGAAATTTTTTGATCAGATCAAGAGCTTTTTTTGTATCAGTAAGATTTGAGGAAGTAATTATAACTTTTTTAATATTTGCTTTTTTGAACCTTTCAATAACAGAATGTATATTGCTTAGAAGTTGATCATGCGTTAAGTTTGCGCCAATATCAATTAAAGAATAATCTTTATCCATTAATAGATTTCATTACAGATGCAATTGTATCGCCAATCACAGATGGGTTTTTTGCAATTGTAATTCCAGCTTCTTTTAATATCTCAACTTTTTCTGCTGCAGACTCACCATATGCACTAACAATTGCTCCAGCATGGCCCATCCTTTTTCCTTTAGGAGCAGTTAATCCTGCTATATATGCTACAACAGGTTTAGAAATATTTTCTTTGGCGAAAGATGCTGCTTCTGCTTCTTGAGGTCCACCAATCTCACCAATCATTAAAATAACTTTTGTTTCATCATCTTGCTCAAATTTTTGTAGATGATCTTTAAAAGAACTGCCATTAATTGGATCTCCGCCAATGCCAACACTTGTTGAAATTCCAATACCAAGGTTTTTCATTTGTTGAGCGGCTTCATAACCCAAAGTACCTGATCTTCCTATAACACCAACATTCCCTTCTTTATAAATATGTCCTGGCATAATTCCAAGCATACATTTGCCGGGACTTATAACACCAGCACAGTTTGGCCCAACTAAAGTCATCCTTTCTTCATTCTTGTATCGTCTCATATAACGCTTTACCTTAATCATGTCGTGGGCAGGTATTCCATCAGTTATAGCAACAAGTGTTTTAATTCCTGCATCCGCTGCTTCCATTGCTGAATCTGCTGCAAATGCAGGGGGTACAAACAATATACTTGCATCAGCACCAGTTTCTTGTGCAGCTTCTTTTACTGTATTGAAAACGGGTCTTTTCAAATGTGTTTGACCACCTTTGCCTGGCGTTACTCCACCAACAACATTTGTGCCGTATTCAATCATTTCTTCCGCATGAAAAGTACCTATTTTTCCGGTAAATCCTTGTACAATTATCTTTGAATCCTTATTAATTAATATTGCCATTATTGATTTACCCTAAATCCGACAGTGCTTTAACTGCTTTATTTGCTGCTTCTTCAAGTGTTGAAGCTTCAATGTATTTTATTTTGCTATCTTTTAAGATTTTCATTCCTTCTTCAACATTTGTTCCAGCTAATCTTATAATTAGAGGCTGTTTAATTTCTAGTTGATCAAGAGCATCTACAATACCTTGAGCAACCCAATCACATCTATTTATACCGGCAAAAATATTAATTAAAATTACTTTTACTTTTGGGTCACCAGATATAAGTTTAAAGGCCTTTACAAATTTTTCTGGTGTTGCGCCTCCACCAACGTCTAGAAAATTTGCAGGCTGTCCACCAGCGAGTTGAATCATGTCCATTGATGCCATAGCTAGTCCAGCGCCGTTTATAATATTACCAATATCACCATCAAGCGCTATATAATTTAAACCTCTGTCAGCAGCATATGTTTCCTTTGGATCCTCTTGCGATTTATCTCTAAGTTCAGCAATTTGTGGGTTTCTATATAATGCATTATCATCAAATGACATCTTACAATCTAAGGCTAAAATATGATCATCTCCACTTAAAACTAAAGGATTAATTTCAACCATTGTTGCATCAGAAGTGCTGAACGCTTTATAGCAACCTAAAATTGCTTCGGCACATCTAGATATTGCTTTTGCTTCAATACCTAATCCAAATGCTATTTCTCTAGCTTGGAAATTTTGTATTCCTACAGCTGCTTCTACTTTAGTTCTTATTAATGTCTCAGGTTTTTCTTTTGCAATTTCTTCAACGCTCATACCGCCTGCTGACGAAGCAACAACCATGACACTTTCCGAACTTCTATCAAACACTAAACCAAGATAAAATTCTTTTTTAATATCTGTTGCTTCTTCTACATAAATTCTTTGGACTGTTTTACCAGCAGGCCCAGTTTGATTAGTTACAAGAGTTTTCCCCAACAATTTATTAGCTGCATCAGAAACTTCTTGCAAACTTTTGCAGACAATTATTCCTCCAGCTTTACCCCGTGCTCCTGAATGAATTTGTGCTTTAACTACCCACATTTCACCGCCTAATTCAGCAGCCCTATCTTTTGCATTTTCCGGACTGTAGGCAATTTCACCTCTTGGTATAGATACGCCAAATTTAGCTAATATTTCTTTAGCTTGATATTCATGTATATTCATTATTTCTTTGATTTAATAAGTTTATCAATGTTAACAATATTTTCTGCCATTCTCGCAGATGCGGCATCAATCATTCTTCCATCCAATTGCGCAGCCCCTCTACCTTCATCAGCTGCCTTTTTGAGTTCATCTAAAATCCTTGTTGCTTTTTCAACTTCGCTTTCTGGCGGTGAAAATACATTATTTGCATGCTCAATCTGCGAAGGATGGATAGCCCATTTTCCTTCAATTCCAATAGCAGCCCCACGCTTTGCAGCATTTATATAACCCTCAGCATCCTTTATGTCACCAAAAGGACCATCAATAGGTCTCAATCCAAATGCTCTACATGTTGCCACTAATTTTGATAAACCATGGTGCCATTGATCGCCAGGATAATCTGGATTTAAGCCACCTATTATTACAGTCCTAGCTTTTAAACTTGCTGCATAATCAGCAACTCCAAAATGAAGCGCTTCTAAACGAGTACTTGATTTAGCAATTTCTTCTATATTTACCATGCCAAGGGCTGTTTCTATTAAACATTCTAGCCCTATAGGTTTTTTTAATTTTTTTTCTTGCTCTATTTGTGAAACTAAGCAATCAACCATATATACATCATCTCTTACACCAACTTTTGGTATCAACAAAGTATCAACAAATTCACCCACCTGAGTCATTATTTCAACAACATCTTTATACATGTAATGTGTATCTAAACCATTTATTCTTACTGAAATAGTTTTACCGTTTCCTCTCCAATCCATTTCTTTCAGAGCTTGTATGACATTTTGTCTTGCAGACTCTTTATCATTAGGAGAAACTGCATCTTCTAAATCTAAAAATATATAATCAGCATCTGAATTAAGTGCTTTTTCGAACATTTTAGGAGATGAACCAGGGACTGCAAGCTCGCTTCTTTGTAATCTGAATTTGGCGTTTTTAAAAGATGTATGACTCATATTCTTAATTATAGTTAATATAGACTTGATAATGATATTGATTATCTGCTATAACTCGATAAGTTTACGCAACTATATAATATTGTCAATAATTTAACAATAAGTACATATTTTCTTTAAGGAATTATTATTATGGAAAACGCAATAGATATCAGGGATTTAAACAAAGTCTATAGAAATAAAGTTATAGCTCTTGAGAATATAAACTTATCAGTAAAAAAGGGTGATATTTTTGCTTTTTTAGGTCCTAATGGGGCTGGCAAGTCTACAGTAATTGGGATTATTTCATCTTTAGTTACTATATCATCAGGTGAGGTAATGGTATTTGGTAAAAACATTCAAAAAAATCCAGAATTTGCTAAGAAGAATATTGGACTAGTGCCACAAGAATATAATCTCAATCAATTTATTTCAATTGAAGAAACCATGATTAATACTGCTGGTTATTTTGGTATTACTAGAGATGTTGCTAAAAAAAGATTACAAATATTATTTACTAAACTTGGAATATGGGAAAAAAGAAAAAATACGCCTAGAGAATTGTCAGGTGGCATGAAAAGAAGATTAATGATAGCAAGAGCTTTAATACATGAACCAAGCATCCTGATTTTAGATGAACCAACTGCTGGAGTTGATACAGAACTTAGGTTATATATGTGGGATTTCTTAAAAGAAATAAATTCAAGAGGTGTCTCAATAATTTTAACTACACATTATTTAGAAGAAGCAGAAAGGTTGTGCAAAAACCTGGCAATAATACATAAGGGAAAAATTATTCAAAACTCTACAATGGATCAGGTTTTTGAAATGAGGAAAGCACATACTTATGTTTTAAAAACATCTCAACCTATAAAAAAAGAGACGGCTGTTAGAGGTTTAAATTTTAAAGGTATAGATAACAATACTTATGAAATTACTATATCTGATGAGATATCTGTAACTGATATTATAGAAAAATTAAAATTAAGTAATATTAATGTAGTTAGTATGGGAAGTAAGAGAAATATGTTAGAAGAGCTTTTTATGGAACTTACAAAGGAGAAGACTGAATTATGACATATGAAGTTTTTATAGCGCTTAAAACAATAGTTGTAAAAGAAACACTGAGGTTTGCAAGAATATGGATACAAACAATACTTCCTTCTGTCATAACTATTTTTTTATATATTACAATTTTTGGTAATTTTATTGGAGATAGGATAGGTGAAATAAAGAACTTCAGTTATGTTGATTATATAATTCCTGGATTAATTATTATGCCAATAATAACTAACTCATATATGAATGTGGTCGGTTCATTTTATAGTGCAAGATTTCAAAAAAGTGTTGAAGAAGTATTAGTTTCACCTGTCCCAAACTATATTATTCTCTTAGGCTATATTACTGGTGGTGTTTTACGTGCTTTTTGTGTTGGAGCTGCTGTTTATTTTGTTACAACTTTTTTTACCGAACTACAAATTACAAATATTGGCTTCACGCTCTTAATAACTTTTTTAACAGCATTTCTTTTTTCTACCGCTGGATTTATAAATGCTGTTTATGCTAAAAGTTTTGATGATATAAATATTATACCTACTTTTGTTTTATCACCTCTTACTTATCTAGGAGGGACATTTTATCCAATTGAGGCTCTTCCTCAAGTTTGGCAAAATATTTCAGCTTTTAACCCAATAGCATACTTAGTTAGTTCATTCAGATATGGTTTTTTAGATTTGATAGAAACAGATTTAATATTATCTCTCTTGATTATTGTGTCATTAATAGTTATATTATTTTCTATTGCTCTTGTGATTTTATCTAGAGGAATAGGGATAAAAAATTAACTAATCTTATGAAGTTGGGAAAGTTAGTAAATAATAATCTAACACTGCCCCCGCAACGGTAAAAATAAAAGTCCGAACACCAACATGATAAGAAACCCATTAAGCGGTGGATGCTTAATTATAGATGGGTATCAAAACATCTTGTTTTTATCAAGATCATCATCTATATAATCCATTGTCTTGATGATGGATAAAAGATGAAGTTTAAATTATTACTACAAATTTTTTTATACACCCTATTGTTTATGGGAAATATAGCATTTTCAAAATCAAAATTAGATGAAATCGTTATAACACCATCAAAAAGACCAACTACAATATTTAATTCTCTAAGCTCAATTGAAGTAATAACAAGAGAAGACATCAAGAATTCAGGCTTTTCTGACATCCATGAAATTCTAGACTCTACTAGTTCCATCAGTATTGGTAGTAATGGAGGGCATGGCCAAACAAAATCAATTTTTATGAGGGGGACTGAGAGTAATCATACGAAAGTACTCATTGATGGCGTTGAGTTAAATCCAGGAACATTAGGAGTTCCATCTATACAACACATATCAACAGAGATGGTAGAAAGAATAGAGATTTCCAAAGGCAGCATGTCAACTCTATATGGTCAAAATAGTATTGGGGGTGTAATAAATATTATTACAAGAAAATTTGAAGATAAGTCAAGTCAATTAAGATTAACTTCTGGACGAGATGAAACTAATAAAATAAATTTTTTCAAAAGCTTTGATATTAATAACCATTCGTTTGTTGTAGATTTTTCAAAAGTCGAGTCAGATGGTTTTAAAGCAAAAACAACATCTAATAAAAACCATTCATATAAAAATAATAATATAAATCTAAATTATTTATATAAGAAAAAAAACAATACTTTTAATATGAATTATTATCAAAGTGATGGAAAAACGGAATATGATAGCTTCGGCAGTAATTTAAATCAAGATCATAAAGATGCGCATATGAAAGTATCATGGATGACACAAGATATACACTCACACTCTAAGTTTATTTTTATAGATAAACAAAATAAAATAGATCAAGCAGATTCATCAGCAACAGACTTTACTCATACTAAAACTAACCAATTTATTTTTGAAAAGAATTTTTATAATCTTTTGGCTAGTAATACAATCTTAGGGACATCTTATACAGATGAAGCTATTCATGAATTATCATATGGAACTTCTTTTAGAAAAAGTAATAACATAAGAGAAATTTATTTTCAGACTGAACATTTATTTAACAAAGAAACAACTCTTAATTTTGGTTCTAGGTATATAAATCATAATTCATATGGAGATTATCTTACAGGCAATCTAAATTTTTCCTATTTATTAAATAATCAAATAATTCTTTCTGCTGGAATTGGTAAATCTTTTAGACCACCCGATGGTACTGATAGATTTGGGTATGGAGGAAATCAAGATTTAAGTCCAGAAAAATCAATTTCTAGCGAACTAGCTTTAAAATATAAAATAACCAAATATAATGACTTCATTATTACATTTTTTAATAACTCTATTACCAACCTGATTGAGTCAGATGGATCAAAAATGCAAAATATAAATAAAGCTCGAATTTCTGGAATGGAGGTTGATTATAATTTATCATCAGAAAAATATAATTTTTCTCTAAATTATACACATCAAATTGCAGATGATTTAACAAACAATACACAGCTATCAAGAAGACCAAAAAATAAGGTTTCTGGCAAAATTTTCTACGATATAAAGAAAAATACTAAAATTGGTTTGATGTTTATTAGTGAAGATGAAAGAGATAATTCTATTTATGACGATCATCAGTTAGGGGGTTATCTTATTTTTAACGCAATATATAGCAAAAACATGGATAAATACGATTTATCATTTAAGATAAATAATCTATTTGATAAAAAATATAGAAAAGCACATAATTATAATTCAGAAGGTAAATCATACTATTTTGGGATAACTACTAATTTTTAGATATGAAAGAAAAAATTTTTTTATTCATTGGATTCTTTTTACTACTAATAACATCACGGGTGTTTTCGGACATACCAAACTTTACTCCTACACTATCTCTTATAATTTTTGCAAGTTATTATTTTAGAAATCTAACTATTTCATCCAGTATAGTGCTTCTATCTCAAATAGTAAGTGATATTTTTATTGGCTTTTATAGTTACATATTTTTTGTTTATGGGTCCTTTTTAGTTATCATTTATATCGCGCCTATCATTATGAAAAAATTAACTACTATGTCTGTGCTCGTTACATCAGTAATTAGTCCATCAATTTTCTTTATAATTAGTAATTTTGGAGTTTGGTTTGCAGGTTCTTTATATACAAAAGACCTAAATGGACTTATTGAATGTTATGTTGCAGGGTTACCATTTTATGATGAGTCATTATTATCAACGATCTTATTTTCTTATACGATTTTTATTATTTATAAACTATTAATAACTAATAGAATTCTAATCGAAAAAATAGAAAAATAAGAAACTATTAATTAATCAAATTTAAGTTGTCCACCAGTCTGATACTCAGTTACTCGTGTTTCAAAGAAGTTTTTTTCTTTTTTCAGGTCCATAATTTCCGACATCCACTCAAAGGTATTTTTTGCTCCAGGATATTGTTCTGGAAGGTCGATTTGGAGAAGTCTTCTATTAGCAATAAATTTAAGGTATTCTTCAAATAACTCAGCATTCATACCTAATATAGGTTTAGGCATGGTATCGTAAGCATATTTTGTTTCTAGATCTACACCCTTTTTAATTAAGTCTATCATTTCAGACTGGAATTGTTCGGTCCATAGTTCTGGGTTTTCTGCTTTAATCTGATTAATTACATCAATTCCAAAATTCATATGCATTGATTCATCTCTAAGAATATATTGAAATTGTTGTGCGACGCCTGTAAGTAAATTTCGCCTACCCATAGATAATATTTGAGTAAAACCTACATAGAAAAATATACCTTCAAAGACAACATAGAACGCTATTAGGTCTCTCAATAATCTTTGATTATTTTCTTTAGTACCTGTTCTAAATGTAGGATCTCCCAAGCTTTGAGTAAATGGAAGTGCCCATTCTGCTTTTGTTGCAACAGCGGGTATTTCTCTATACATATTGAATATCTTGCCTTCATCTAGGCCTAATGACTGAACACAATAAGTATATGCATGTGTATGAATAGCTTCTTCAAATGCCTGTCTTAATAAATATTGTCTGCACTCAGGATTAGTTATGTGTTTATATACAGCTAGTACGAGATTATTAGCAACCAATGAATCTGCAGTTGAGAAAAAACCAAGATTAACCTCAACAATTTTTCTCTCATCTTCAGTTAAAGCTTTTGGATCATTCCATATTTTAATATCATCATGCATTGGAATTTCTTCTGGCATCCAGTGATTAGCTGATCCATCTAAATATTTTTGCCATGCCCAGTCATATTTAAACGGGATTAATTGATTTAAATCAGCTCTACAATTTATTATTGCTTTGTCATCAACTTGTATTCTATTAGCTCCTTTTTCTATATCTTCAAAGCCAGTTAGGCCTTCGTTTTCTTTGATATTCTTATCAGAGGCATTAGTATCTTTTTCTACAATATCTTTAACATTATTATCAACTTCAACTTGTTTAAGTGATTCTGTTATTGGATCGTCCCAGTTACGCATGATTATTTATGCCTCCTTAAATTTGTTATCTGTTGTCCTGTAAGAGAATTCTTTCTTACTTCAGTTTCTTCATTAGTTCTTTTTAAATCAAAAAGATAATATGTAATCGATATGCCTATTGCAATCAATCCAGAAATAATATAAATCATAAATTCAAAAGGTATGCTAATCATTGACATGCCTCACAATCAGGATCATCAATTAGGCATTGTTCAACTTCTTTTTCCCCATTAGCATTTTTTTTACCTACAGCATTCAACTTTGATCCTGTATTGTCAGCAGTGCTTTTTTCAACATGTGTTGCACCTAATGATCGTAGGTAATAAGTTGTTTTTAATCCTCTTATCCATGCTAATTTATATGCTTTATCAAGTTTTTTTCCATCAGTGCCTGAAATATATAAATTTAGTGATTGGGATTGGTCAATCCATTTCTGTCTTCGTGCGGCAGCCTCTACTAACCATCTAGTATCAATTTCAAAACAGGTTGCATATAGTGATTTAAGATTATCAGGTACTCGGCTAATCAATGACAGCTGACCATCAAAATACTTTAAGTCCTTAATCATGACTTCATCCCAAATATCAATTGCTTTAAAATCATTAATTAAATATGGATTGATAACTGTAAATTCTCCAGAAAGATTAGATTTTACATAGAGGTTTTGATAGGTAGGCTCAATTGATTGAGAAACACCACAAATGTTGGAAATAGTAGCTGTTGGAGCAATGGCAAGCGTATTTGAATTTCTCATTCCATTAGCTTTTATTTCTTCTCTTAAGGTATCCCAATCAAGAGTTTGATCTAGATTTACATCTAAATATTTACCTCTTATTTTCTTTAAAACTTTTAAACTATCAATTGGCAGAACACCTTGACTCCACAGAGATCCATTAAAAGATTCATAGGCACCTCTTTCCTTAGCAAGATCCATGGATGCTCGTATAGCAAAATAGCTTATGTGTTCCATACTTATATCTGCAAAATCAACGGCCTCTTCTGAAGCATAAGGAACTCTTAATTTATATAAGGCATCTTGAAAGCCCATTAAACCGAGACCAATTGGCCTGTGTCTCAGATTAGAGTTTTTAGCTTTATCAACGCTGTAATAATTATAATCTATAACATTATCCAGCATTCTAATTGCTGTTGTGATTGTCTTTTCAAGTTTTTCAGTATCTAATTCTTGTTTATCATTTATATGAGCAGCTAGATTAACTGAGCCTAAATTACAGACAGCAATTTCTTCTTTTGATGTATTCAAAGTAATTTCTGTACATAAATTTGAAGAATGTACAACTCCTACATGTTGTTGAGGAGACCTAATATTGCAAGGGTCTTTGAAAGTAATCCAAGGATGACCAGTTTCAAAAAGCATGCTCAGAATTTTTCTCCATAAATCTATAGCATTAACTTTTTTAAAATTAGTAATTTTCCCTTCCTCTGCTAATTTTTCATAATGTTCATATTTAATTTCAAACTCAAGACCAGTTAAATCATGGAGTGATTGAGTATCATTTGGTGAAAACAAAGTCCAATGTTCATTTTTATGAACTCTTTTCATAAACAAATCCGGTATCCAATTAGCCGTGTTCATGTCATGAGTTCTTCTTCTATCATCACCTGTATTTTTTCTTAACTCTAAAAATTGTTCAATATCAAGATGCCATGTTTCTAAATAGGCACACATTGCACCTTTTCGTTTTCCGCCTTGGTTAACTGCTACCGCTGTATCGTTAGCAACTTTTAAAAATGGTATTACGCCTTGGCTTTTACCATTCGTACCTTTTATGTAAGACCCTAAGGCTCTCACTTGCGACCAGTCATTACCAAGGCCGCCAGCAAATTTAGACAACATGGCATCATCGCTTATGCCTTCGAATATTCCCTTAAGATCATCAGGCATGGTGGAGAGGTAACATGATGAAAGTTGTGGTCGTAACGTTCCTGAATTAAATAGAGTGGGGGTACTAGACATAAAATCAAAAGAAGAAAGTAATTTATAAAACTCCACTGTACGCTCTTCTCTATTTTTTTCGTTAACAGCTAGGCCCATTGCGACACGCATGAAAAATGCTTGAGGCAACTCAAATCTTGTCTCATTGTGATGAATGAAATACCTGTCATAAAGAGTTTGGAGTCCTAGGTATGTAAACAACATATCTCTATTAACATCTATATGTTTTGCAATGAAATCTAAATCATAATCAAGCAGAGCTGAATCTAATAACTTAAGCTCCGATGCTTTTTTTATGTACTGTTTGAAATAATCAGGGTAAATTTTTTTCATTTCATCAAATGATAGATTCTTAGACTCAAACCCTAAGAAATTCAATGCTTCTTCGTTTATAGTTCTTAAAAGCATTCTTGCTGTAACATATGAATAATTTGGATCTTTTTCAATTAAGGGTCTTACAGAAATTAGAATAGAGCTTGCAAGATCTTCTTTTTTAATTCCATCGTAAATATTCTTATCTATTGTTTCAAATACTAGGTTTTTTGATATGCCATCTATGTCATTACAGCACTCATCAATCATTGATTTTAATTTTTTTGCATCTATTGGTTCGCTTGACCCATCATCTAATAAGGTATTTTTAGTAATAGGTAAATCATCTTCATTTGTTGAGCTGTTCTCCCTTCTTTCTTTTGCTCTTTCCTCTCTATATAATACATATGCTCTCGCTACATCCTGATAGCCTGCTCGCATTATCGCTAATTCTACCTGATCTTGTATATCTTCAATATGAATAACCCCACCCTCAGGAAATCTTCTTTTAACGATACTATCTACTCGCTCCGATAACATTTGAACTTCATTATGTATTCTGGTTGATGCAGCAGCGCTATCTCCTTCAACACTTAAAAAGGCTTTTGTCATAGCTACTATAATTTTATTTAGATCAAATGAAGTAACAGTTCCATTTCTTCTCATGACTCTGTATTTGCCAGGAACAGCAGAAATGTTGTTAGGGTTACTAGTTTGCCTAGACTGGTCGGGTTGTAGAGGGGCTCCCTCTGGATTATCTTGCTTTATCGTCATTTTTACTAGTTATAATTATTATGTGGATTAGTAATTATAGCACTAAGTATTGTGGTTGTAACTATTGATAACCACAATATATTGTGTTTTTTATGTATAAAACTTGTGGAAAAGCTGTTTAAAAATAATATTAGAGTATTAATATTTTCTAATACTTATTACACCATAAGGGTTGCAATGCCAAGTAGAGATATAAAACCTATTACATCTGTAATTGTTGTTAGAATAACTCCCCCAGCCAGTGCAGGATCTATATTTAATTTTGTTAAAATCAAAGGAAGGCTGACTCCACTGATAGCCCCTATAATTAAATTAATCATTAAGGCTGCAGCTATTATAAAACCAAGATCTATTCTTCCAAACCATAAATATGTTAAGAATGCGACAACTGAAGACCATAAAATTCCATTGAGAAGACCTATGGCCGACTCTTTTATTATTAAAGATTTAGAATTTGAATAACCAATTTGATCCAAAGCTTGAGCCCTTATAACTAATGCGAGACTTTGACTGCCAGCAATCCCACCCATGCTAGCAACAATAGGCATTAGTATTGCAAGAGCAACGACTTTTTCAATTGTTGCTTCAAAGATACCAATTGATGCTGCTGCTAGCAGAGCTGTAATTAAGTTTGCACCAAGCCATAATGTCCTTCTTTTTGTGCTTTGTATAATTGGCGCAAAGATATCATCATCTTTTTTTAATCCAGCCATATTAAGGACCGACTCATCAGCCTCCTCTCTAATTACATCAACAACATCATCAATTGTTATTCGCCCTAGCAATATACCTTCATGATCTATGACAGCCGCAGATACTAAGTCAGCATTTTCAAAAGTTCTAGCAACCTCATGTTGATTTGTATCTGATAAGATACCATCTTTATCTTCAGTCATTATAGTGGAAACTATCTTGGAAGGGTCTGCAACCAATAAATCATTAATTGAAACAAATCCATAATATTTATTCATTTTATCAGTGATAAAAATCCTATCAGTTTGTTCTGGTAGGCTTTTAAGTCTTCTGAGATATTTTAAAAGTACATCAACAGTAATGTTATGTCTTACATTAATTGTATCTGTATTCATTAAACCTCCAGCTGTATCATCGGGAAAAGATAATACCTTCTGTAGTCTTTCTTGATTTTGTCTATCTAAACTCTTAATTGTTTTTTTAGTGAGATGTTTAGGTAAAGATTGGATAATATCAGCCAAATCATCTGTATCTAATTTTTCAGCTATTTTAACTAAACCTTCGGGACCATCTTTATCAATTAATTCATCTAACAAGTTAACCCTAACTTCTTCAGTCATTTCTGCTAAGGTCTCGCCTTTATTATTATTGTCGACTAACTTCCATATTAAATCTCTGCGATTCCTTGGCATCCCCTCTATTACATCAGCAATCTCTGATGGATATAAGGAATTTAATAAGTTCTTTGCTTTGAGAATAGCTCCGCTGTCCAACACTTCTGTTAGTTGATCAAGAGTAATTGAGTTATCGGCGGTTTTGTTTTCGATATCCATGTACCTATTATCTACATAAATATAGTGATTACAAAACAAAAATTTAATTGATTGTTTGATGAAATAGGTGAATTATTAATTAAAAACTTTTTTATTTAATTCATTAAGCAGTAAGCTTTTCTGGTCGCTATCATCGATGTCTAAAATTTGATCAGATAAATCTTTAATTTTGCTTGTATCTGTAGCTGTTATTACATTTTTAACTTCTGGGACGGCACTGGGATGCATGCTGAATGATCTAAGACCTAACCCCATCAATAATCTAATATAGTTAATATCACTAGCCATTTCTCCACACATAGCTACAGGGGTATTACTTTCATTTCCTGCGTCAATAGTTGTTTTTATTAGACTAAGAACTGCTGAATTCATAGGATCATAAAGATAATTAACTTCATCATCAATTCTATCAATAGCCAAAGTATATTGAACAAGGTCATTTGTACCAATTGATAAAAAATCTACATATTTCGTAAATTTTTTAGCTAATACCGCGGATGACGGTACTTCAATCATAATGCCTATGTCAAATTTTTTTACAAAATTCTTCTTTTCTCGAGTTAATTTTTTCTTTGCATCTTCAATGAGATTAATTGATGATTTTACTTCGGATATATTAGTAATCATCGGAAGCAGGATTTTTATATTTCCATAATAACCAGCTCGCAATATAGCCTTAATTTGGCTAATAAAAATATGTTGTTCATATAAACTGTGACGTATGCCTCTAAGTCCAAGCGCTGGATTTTTTGCTACAGACCCAGTTTTTATATTTCCTGAGACTTCTTTGTCTGAACCTACATCTAACGTCCTAAAAGTCACAGGTACATTTTTCATTTTTTGTATTATTTTTTTGTAAGCAATAAACTGTTCATCTTCAGTAGGTAAGTCTTTTCGATCTGTATATAAATACTCAGTTCTAAATAATCCTACTCCATCTATATTTGTTTTATTAATAATCTTTAATTCTTGAGGGAGCTCAAGATTAATCATAATTTCTATTTTCTTTCCATCTAAAGTAACATTATCTTTTTTCAAAATAGTAGACATTACTCTTTTTTTCTTTAAATCTTTTTGTTGCAAATCCTTGTAGTATGACAATGCTTTTTTTTCAGGATTAATAATTAGGTTTCCTTCATTACCATCAAGTATTAATGTATCTCCATCCTTGATTACTACCTGAGCATTTTTCACACCTACCACAGCTGGCATTTCTAAACTTCTTGTTAAAATTGAACTATGAGAAGAAGGACCACCAAATTCAGAAATTAATCCAAGCCCTTTTGATTCATGCATAATCAAAACATCTGTCGGGGTTAAATCATCACAAATAATAATACGCTTCTTAAAATTTTTGAAAGTCTTTTGTGGTTTTATTTGATTGTTATTAAGATTTTCTAATATTTTCATAACTACATGCTTAATATCCTCAATTCTTTGTTTGATGTAAGGATCTTCAATATTTTCAAATGATTTTTGAATTTGTAGAAATTCAAAGTAAATTGCCCAATCAGCTGAGTAGTTCTTATTCCTAATATTTTTTCTTACATTGTTAATGAATGTTTTATCTTTAATCAAAAAAATATGAGTATCAAGAAACATTGCTGCATTTTTCTTAATTGCAGGATTAATACTTTGTTTTATAAATTCAAATTGGTTTAGAGTTTTTTTTGTTGCATCATCAAACCTTCTTTTTTCTTTCAAGATTTGATTTTTTTTTACAATTTTTTCTTCAACACTCGGTTGTCCCTTTTTAAATATATAGCTTTTTCCAATTGATATTCCTTTTGATACAGCTATGCCTTTTAAAACTAAAGTCATATTATTCCTCGTCGAATTTATTTAAGAATAATGATTCTATTGCATCCATAGCTTGCGATTCATCTTTGCCATTGGCGTTAACTTTCAATGCTGTATTCTTTGGTGCTGCAAGCATTAATATTTTCATAATACTTTTAGCATCAGCCATCTTCTTACCATTTGTAATTGTAATTTTAGATTTGAATTTTGATGTGAGAGCAACAATTTTTGCTGCAGCACGCGCATGTAAACCTAATTTATTTGTTATTTTAAATATTTTTTCTTTCATGATTAATTTTTACAATACCTTGTTTTCCACCATCGAGAGCTTTTTTAGTTAAAGCAGCTAATGAGAGAGTTGGGTAATTAAAGATATTCAGCAGCATTGATAAATTAATGCCAGATACAACCTCTACATTTTTAACATTAGAAAATTCACTTGCAATATTACTAGGTGTTGATCCAAACATATCAGTAAGTATTAAAACCCCTTTGCCTTCATCCAGAACTTTGACATATTGCTTAGCTAAGTGTATTACATCATTTGGTTGATCATAATGATCTACAGATAATAGCTCAACACGCGATGGTGTATCACCAAAAATTGATTTTGCAGCCAATAACAATTGAGAACCAATATCATTATGGGTTAAAAGCAATAAACCGACTTTCATTTTACATCTCTATGTTTAATTAAAATGTTAGTATATTTCAATGAAAGGTATTTATAAACTTTTTCTGCTAAAAAAACTGATCTATGTAAGCCTCCAGTGCAGCCTATTGAAATTGTCAAATAATGACGATCACTGTTAGAGAAATTAGGGATCCATTTTTCCAAGAAAGAAATAATAGAATTTTCCATTTTTGTAGTTGATTTATCAGATGCTAAGAAAGAAATTACCTTCTTATTTTTACCAGATAAATAACGTAATTTTTTATCCCAAAAAGGGTTTTTAAGGCAACGTACATCAAAAACAAAGTCACTATTAACAGGTAAGCCATTTTTATATCCAAAAGACTGTATCAGAATTGATATATCTCTTTTTTCATGGACTATAAGCACTCGTTCTTTTATTTCATTTTTCAATTCAGATGGTTTTAAATTACTTGTATCAATTACAAGGTCTGACTTTTCTTTTAAACAATGCATAGTATTCTCTTCTTTCTTTAAAGCATCAATAAGAGTTATTTTATCACTCGATAAAGGGTGTAACCGTCTAGTTGCATTAAATCTAGATAACAAGATTTGTTCTTCAGAATATAAAAAAATTGTTGTAACAAAGATATTTAATTCTTTCAATAAATGATATAGCTTTTCAATTGATTTCTCAAAATTCTTGTCCATTTTAATTGATCTTATATCTATACTAATAGCAACCTTACTATATAAATTACTTTTAGATGATTGTGTAAATTCAACTATCTTCAAAATCATATTAGGAGATAAATTATCAATACAGTAAAAACCTAAGTCTTCTAAAGATTGTAATGCTATTGTTTTGCCTGAGCCAGATAACCCTGTTATCAGCATTATTTGCGATTGTTTTTTTGTCATAATTATAAAAAGTTTTTAATTAGGATTTAGCACCATTGAGGATGGAAATGATTTCTTGAGATTGTTTTGCGCTTCTAATCTTTTTTACTATTTTTTTATTATCTAATACTGTTGCAATTTCAGCTAATATTTTAACATGATCATCAGAATTAACATTCGGAACAAGAAGAACAAAAATAATGTCAACTTTCTTTCCGTCTACTGCATCAAAATCTATTCCAGAATCAAGTTGAATGATAAGTGTTTGAATATTTTTTAATAAATCTATTCTAGCATGTGGAAGTGCAACTCCATCACCTAGTGCAGTCGTACCTAATTTCTCTCTGGCATATAAACTATCAAAAACTATATCTTTTTCTATTTTTATTTCTTTTTGGAAATGGTCACTAATAAATTCTAAAGCATTTTTTTTATTATTCAGTTTTTGATTTAGTAGAATAAATTCTTCACTAACTAATTTATGTAATATCATTTTGTTTAACCCTTCTTTTTCTAAGATTTGATGTTGGTATTGATAACATTTCCCTATATTTTGTAATTGTTCTTCTTGCAACTTTAATGCCATGTTTGTTGAAGCTTGATGTAATCTTTGAATCGCTTAATGGTGCACTTTTGTCTTCACCAAGTATAATTTTTTCTATCATAGATTTGATTGCTTTTGAAGATATTGCACTACCTAAATTAGTATTCAATTCTGATGAAAAGAAATGCTTTAATTCAAATATCCCCCTAGGGGTTTGAACAAACTTATTATTGGTACATCTTGAGACAGTTGATTCATGCATCCCAATTGATTCAGAGATATTTTCAAGAGTGAGTGGTTTTATAGCAACATCTCC
>MDSY01070643.1_pt1 | contig 48267 bp, 42 predicted proteins | sample 811131 | NCBI WGS metagenome assembly MDSY01 (sample SAMN05326643, study PRJNA326480) | marine metagenome | isolation source: seawater | place: Atlantic Ocean: South West | collected 2010
AGAAAATTTAAAAAACTATTACAAAACTAAACCATAGGCATATCTTCTTCCTTCAGCCCTTATTGACTTAGTTAAGAAAGCAAAGGGAGGTTAGTTAATATGACTATAATCTAATCTTTAGAATAGATGCTCTTATTAAACTTTATCAATGAAAAAGTTAAAAGAATAACAGAAATTATAGCTATAAATGCTCTAATTGTGTCAAGGAGTTTGAATTTTTGCAATAGGTTTTGAATCTTTTCAAGTGGTATTGTATCAATAGCAATTTCGTCAAGAATAGGATAAATAAGTAATCCAGTTCCCGCTCCAATAACTAAGAAAGTAAAAAACTGAATTAAGAATAAATTCCTTACTTTTTTCATTTTCCAAATTAAAATAATCATTACAAGAAATACAAAATTGATAATTGGACCAAAAAATTGGAAGAAAGTTCCAGGATTTGTCTTGGCATAGAATTGATTTCTTATTACCATTGAATCGGGCAAATTATAATCCCAGTTAGGATATTGTGTCATCATTGTGAAAATCATTCCTCAAAAAAGAAATATAATAAGATTGAATAAATCCATACAGGGATATGTGAAAATTTCTTCATTTTGTAAGTTTTAAACTAAAATTAATAAAAAATTGACTAAACAACGCAGTCTATGACTTTAAAATTCTTTTTAAATAGTGGGTTTTCTTTGTTCCAGTTCTTCATTGCTTTATTGAATAAAACATTACGTTGTTCAATTACTGGTTCTTTTTCAATTACACTTAATGACAATACTTTTTTAAGCGGTGTTAAGTCGTTGTAAGTTTCATTTACATATCTAATAAATAAAGCATTCTTACCGTAAAATATATCTTTCATACGCCAATACATATAACTAAGCGTACGTTGTTTGTAAAGCATCTTATCGTCTTTAAAATACTGCATTACATAGTTAAAAAAGTCCTCATTACTTTCTGTTTCAAACAAAGGGTCTTTTTCTGTATTCCAAAAAGTATCACTTCTAAGTTCAACCAACAATGCTTTAAAGTCGTCAAATTCTTGTGAAAGTGGACTAAGGTTAAGTTCTTCAACAAATACGTTCATTATTATTTCGTGAAAGCACTTTTTAAAATGTTCTTTAAATTCAATTTTAAAACAATGTTCTTCAAATTTACTCCAGTATTCTTTAATACAGTTTCGCATTATTTCAGCAGTGACAAAAGGTAATCTTTCTTTGTCTTTTCTTTCAAGGTATTCAACAAAGCCCCAATGTTTCATAAACTCAGTAACTTCAATACTACCCGCCATTAATTCTTCTTTTTTATCTTTTGGCAAACTCATACCGTTCTTAAATTTCTTACTGGTGTGTCTATTTCATTAATAAGTTTGAAATACTTGGTATCACTAAACATTTTGGCGTTTTCTTCTTTAGTAGTTCCAATGTAACCAAAAAATGCTTCACGTTCTTTATGACCGCTTATTTGCATAATTTTATACTCACTATCCCCAGCTAAATAACTGTTAGTACAAAAAGAACGTCTTGCAGTATGGTTACCAACAAGCTCGTATTTTTTAAACGACCTCACAGGTTTACCCTTTATTTTTTTAGCATATACCCTACTATCTATCCCCGCCCATCTACATATTTTCTTTATATTTTTATTGCTCACTGTTACGCCTACTTTTGGTAAATTACCGTTGTATTTTTTAAGTATTGCTTTGCCTATTTTACCAATTGGTGCAACGACTTTACCGTCTGTTTTACTTTGGTAGAATGACAAACAAAGTATGTCTTTACCGTCTTCGTTAATGTTAATAATATTATGCCTTTTATCAAGGTCTAAATAGTCCTCAATTCTTACACCGCAAGTTAAAGCAATAAATACCCATTGGTCGCGTACAATTTCGTAAACTGGTTCACGGTCGCTCAAGTCGTAATTGTATAAGCGTTGTATTTCGCCAATGTCTAAATAAGTTAATACTTTACCTTTTTTGTCGTCTTTTAAGCGTTTTACGGCATCACTTTTATAGTTTCTTAAAGTTATATTAAGTTGTTCTTCGTCTATTACATATCTGTTAAGAAACGTTTTAAACATTGCAATATTCTTATTAACAGTATTATTTATTAATGTCTTTTTTGTGCCTTTTTTATTTGTATAGTTACCTAAAAATATTTGAAAGTCCCTGAATAACTTTTTGTTAATTTGTGGGGGTCTTATAGTGCCTTTTTGTCTTATGTATTCGCTTAAATGGTTTCTAAACGTTATAAACTTCTTAATGCCGTTTTCACTGTAAATACTTTCTTCTTCTGTTAATATGTAACCGCTTTTACATTGTTGAATGAAGTCGTTTAAGTGCTCCATAATGTCAAAGTTGTTTACTTCTTTTTTAGCGTTTACACTTGCTTTACCAAAGTCAGTTACAATACTTTTACAAAGTTCTTTTGTTACGAATGTCCCCTCAGCTTCATAAATGTAAAGTTGGTCTTCTACATACTTTTTTAAGTCGCTTAAGGTTTTGTTTTTTTCTTTTGGTTTATCCTCTGTAAGTACGTTTCTAACTTTATTTTTGTGAAGGTTGTTTTTGTCGTTAATAAAAAGTCCTGTTGAACAACGAAACTGTCGCCCACGTCCTAAACTTATTTCAATGTCAATAGCATATTTAATTTTATTAGCTGGTATTTTTCTTGCGCGGTAGTAAACAGTCATAATGTAATTTTATAATTCAAATATAATATTACTTACAATGTTACTTACATAATTTTGTAACTATTTTATACTATTTATAAACATTTACAGGTTTAATACGAATGTTTTAGGTAATGAAAGTTAAATTAATATAAACTGTACCTAAGGTTTTTTACTCCCTCCTTGGGTATTACTTAACAGATATGTTCTTTCAAAAAGTACTTATATCTGTAATTAATTTTGTAAAAAAAAGGAATCAAATAAGTGGCTTAAAAGGGCCGTTATATATTTTTATTTAAATTTCACTGGCAATACCTTCACGAAAAAAGTCCTATAAATTTATAGGTGTAATTCACCCAATCTTAAAATATTGCTTTATTAAATTTTATTCTTTCTTTTATTTTTTCAGGATTTAAATTTTCAATTAATTCAATGTTGTTACTAATAAAATCTTTAATACTATACTTAGTTACAAAAAAAATTTGCACATTAAAATTGAGTACTAATAAAAAAATGGAAGAGTTATTATCTTATTCTTATCCTAATTTATAGATTAAAAATTATTTGAAACTATATTTTTCAAATTAAAAAGGAGGCTTAAATCCTGAGACTAAAGCTTATTAATAGAAAAGAATAATAAACTTAAAAGGACTTATTTTTTGATTTTAAAATTAAACTGGATAATTTCTTATTTAATAAACTAACGTTTAACAAACCGTGTTTAGATTACTTTTTGCAATAGATTAATTAAAATATTAAAAAATATGTCCCAAACTACATTGATTTCTTTTTTTCAATACTCTGGAATCAAAAATAAGTGGAAAGCTTTAGCAAGAATGGGCAGACCTCCTATTTTAGAAAAAATAATTGAAGGACTTTCTTTTTTCAAGCCTTTGGGAACTGGGAGTGGTAATGGGTTTTCTATTAAACCAGACTTTTCGACTTTTGGATTTTTAATGGTCTTTAAATCTGAAGAATTAGCTAAGGAATTTTTGAAATCTGAAATACTAAAACAGTATTCTGAAACTTCCATTAAATACAGTCATATTTTAATGCATAATATTAAAAGTCAAGGTGAATGGAGCAAGAAAAAGCCTTTTGAATCAACTGTTAAATTTGATAAAGAAAAACCTTTAGCAGTAATTACAAGAGCAACTATTAAACCTAGGCTAGCCTATCAATTTTGGAGAAATGTTCCTTCAGTTTCAAAATCTATGAATCATTATAAAGAATTAATATTTTCAAAAGGTATTGGTGAGTTTCCTTTATTAATGCAAGCAACTTTTACTCTTTGGTCTAATTCACATGCAATGATGAATTATGCATATGACAATCCAAAACACTCTGAAATGGTAAAAAAAACAAGAGAATTAAATTGGTATTCTGAAGAGTTATTTGCAAGATTTCACCCAATCTTTCAAGAAGGTAATCTAGTTCCTATAATTTGTTAGTAATTAATGAATTTAAAAAATCAGTCAACAAAACATATAAATAGACATTCAAATATTGTTTCTTCTGAAGAATAATCTATTTTACGAAATATTGTTATGTTTAATAAGTTATTTTAATATCCCACTTTAAAAAAATCTAAATCTTAATGTCCAAACTACCATCAGAACATAAATTTCTAGATCTTTCAGATTATGGCCGTAATCCTGCCAGATGGATTGCAAATTCATTTAAAGAAACAAGCGTAACGGCAATACATATTACTATGATGTTCATTGTTGCAGGTATCTTTGCAATTTTAATGATGCTTACCAAGCAACTTTATGCTGCAGCTCTTTTACTAATTATTAAATCTGTTCTTGACGCTGCTGATGGGGAATTAGCACGGTTAAAACAAAAACCATCTTATGTAGGTCGTTATTTTGACTCTGTTTCTGATATTATTCTAAACTTTTTCTTTTTATCAACCATATGCTATATTACCAACGGTTCGTGGATATTAGCACTTTTCGCATTTCTTGCAATGCAATTGCAAGGCACTTTATATAATTATTACTACGTAATTTTTCGAAATAGATTTAATGGCGATAAAACTAGTCGCATATTTGAAGACAAACCACCTCTTGCTATGCCAGGTGAAAAACAGAGAGCTGTAGATAAATGGTTCTTTATGTATAAAATATGTTACAGTCTTTTTGATAAGACTATTTATCAAATGGATAAAAATGCAAAACATGCTGAACACTTTCCTAAATGGTTTATGACAGCTATCTCTTCTTTTGGTCTAGGGTTTCAATTATTAATTATAAGTTTTATGCTATGTATTGGATGGGCAGAATATATTATTCTATTTTTTATATGTTATTCTATACTAACTTTTGTATTTATTTTAATTCGTAAAGGAATTAATTCTGGATGGATTGGAAACTACGTCGAAAAAGTTAATTGAAAATAATAATAATTTTAAAATTCACATTCCGCTGCCATATTTCTTAATGCTCACCGTGTCACTTTCTCTAATTTGTTTGAATGCATTACCATATGTTAGCAGCTGTTTTAAACAATAATCTAAACGATTTTCAAAATACTCTTGCGACGAAGAATTATTATCAATTTCGTTATCATTAAAAACAGATTCGACATTACGTATTATTAAATGCTCTGGCAAAAAACAAATACGATTATTTTTATAACTACTCATACGTAATTCTGCAACAGGATATGAACCACCATCTCCAGATGAAACAGTCACAATTAAAGCTGGTTTATGTGCAAGTTCACCCTTGCCCCACATTAAAAAAAAGTTTTTTAAACCTGCTGGCACCATTCCGTGCCATTCTGGAGAAATTATGATAAAAGCATCGCTATAGGCCAATTTCTCTGAAATAGGAACTAGCAAAGACTTCCATTTTTTTTCAGCTTTCCATACACCCTCTTCCCAAAGCGGTAATGGATTGTCAGCCAAATTAAAGATAGGAGCTTCATCACATTCTTTTAATGACTTGAGAGCACTCTTAATTACTTTGGCAATTTTTGTGCTTTGCGAGTTTTGACGATGACTTCCGGAAACAATAGTGATATTCATATATTTATTTCCTAAAGTAAGAAAAAGTTTTTATTCCTAGAACTCATTAATTTCCCATACTCAATTACTATATTTTAAATTGTGAATATAAATTTCTTGTAAGAAATAATTAAATATTAATTTAATGTATCAGATTCTGGTCTTTGAGGAACTGGATCTGGTTGAACAGCACTAATCATCCCTGTAGCATCGAAATAATCTCCAGAAGCAGTTATTTTGCCATTCTCAACCATTAAATAATGATATGCATCTACTGAAAACTTCTTACCTGTTGTGATATTATTTCCAGACCAATTTCCATAAACTCTTACGCTACCATCAACTTCTAAAGTTTCTTCATTAACTCCAGGTAACCATGAATCAGCAGTAAAAACAATATTTTCGAAATTATTCATATAAAATTCTCCCTGAGCTAAAACCTCTTTATAACCTACTTTACCTACTCCGTACATTGGAGATTGATGTTCAATATTTTCATCAGTTTTAGACTTAAATAACTCAAAGTTTTGAGGAGATTCATAACAACTTAAATATTCTTGTGCAATTGCTAAGTTTTCATTGTATAAAGATAGATCTTGTTTGTTAGAACAAGATAATGAGACTAAGGCAACAAAAAGAGGTAATAGTAATTTTTTCATTTTTATATAATTTTATTTTTACTAATGTAAATATAAGTTAAAGATTATGAACATTAGATAAAGTAAAATATGGGTATTTTCAAATATTAAATAGTTATTGACTTAGAAACAAAACATAAAGAAAAATTTATAACCAATAATTTCCCTAGATAGGATCAAATTATCAAATTCACCAGGATGTTTTTTTTATTTTTCTACATGCTTTTAAGACATCTCTTCTACTTATAACCCCAACCATTTTACCATTTCTAAGAACAGGATATCTTCTGAAGTTAGATTTCATGAATAGACTAGCTAATTCGTTAATTTTAATATTGTGATCTACAGTAACAACCTTTTTGGACATGTAATTGGTTACTTTACCTTGGTTAGGAAATAAATTGTGGTATTTCTCATCATAAATAACACGAAGACAATCTTTTTCAGTAATAATCCCTATTATTTCCCCTTTGTTATTCACTACAGGTGCTCCCGAGATTTTTCTTTGAATAATTTTCTCTGTAACATCCATAATTTCTTGATCTGCTTTAAAAGTAATGACATTTGTTGTCATATAATCTGAGGCAGTTTCATGGATTATTATTTTTTTATTTTCTTTTATAAATTTTGGGGTGAAATTTACCATATTTTAAATATTGCTAATTGATTATATATTCTTAATATATAAAATTTAGAACAGATATCCTAATTATGATGAATATAACTAATTGATTAACTGTAAATTAAATCAACATTAAGCATCTCATCAATTTAGTAAGTAAGAACAATTTAAATAACCCAAGTATTTCTACCTTTTGATTATTAATTACTGTTTTCCGACGAAAAATTTAATTGTTTTTTCACTTTTATTACCTAACTTATCTAAGGCTTGTATATTTAATTCATATAGTTTGTTCTTCAAAAATGTATTTAATTCTGAAATATCTAATGAAGAGCCACTTGAATAAGGAACTAACTTACCATTTCCAATAGAATAAAGAATTTTATCAGTTCCTACCTTTTCATCGGTTGCTCCTAAATATAATCTAGTATAGTTAGGATAAATATTCAAATTTTCCCCATTTTTATTTTTAGTTCCTGATGGTTCAATACTGAAATTATAAAATATTTCTGGTGGAGTATTATCTACATGACATTTACTTTTCCTTTTATCATGAACATTATTTACATTATCAGTTGAATAAAAATTTATAACATGCTTTCCTTCACTATCAACAACAAAAGAACTATAATCTTTCATTGCATCACTATCAATAGAATATAAAGTATTTTTAACTCCCGACTCACTATCTTTAGAATTTAAAATTACTTTAGTTTTATTAGAAATAAATAACTCTCCACTTTTGAAGAACTGGGGAGAAGCATATTTTATCCAGGTTTGAGGCGGGTTAATGTCTAAAAATACAGTTTTGTAATAATTTTTTGATAGATTTTCCACATTATCAATTGCATCGTATTTAATGTTGTAAAGTCCTTGCTCACTTTGTAATTTAAAATTTCCTGAATATGTATACCTTTCTTTACCATTTATTCTGTAATGTATGTTTTTAACACCTGCTTTATTGTCATTTGAGGATAGTTTAAATTCAGATCTTTCACTTACATAATTATATTTTCCAAGAAATAAATCACCAACAATATCAAGTTTTGAAACTGGAGCAATTTTATCAAGATAAAAAGAAAATGTTTTGGCACTTTCTAATTCACTATTTTCCACATTATCAGTTGACCAATATTTTATAATATGATTTCCATCTTTTAAATTTGACAACTTAACAAGTGTGTTATAGTTAAGCTTATTGGACCCATCAAAAACATAAAAAGTATTTTTAACGCCTGATAAATTGTCGCTAGATGATATTGTAAAAGAACTTGTTGGCGACAATATAGTTTCTTCAAAAACAATTCCATTTATGGAATGTTCGGTTGAAGGTGAGGTTAAATCTATTATAAAGTTTTTATTTCTTATTTTTTCAGAATTACCAACATTATCTGACGAATAATAGTACAATTCAATTTCTCCTTCTTTATCCATTTGCAAGCTTGAACTATATTTTTTAAATCCATCGGAATTGAGGCTGTAGTGTATATTTTCTAATCCAGATCCAAAATCCTTTGCATTTAAGTCTACAATAAGACCTTTTCCATAATATTTTTTTTTGGCATTATATCTAGGAGCGTTCTTAAATAATGAACTTGTTTTAGGCGCTAAGCCATCAGCATAAATTTCATATAAAATCTCTTGCTTTGGAGAAGCTACTTTTTTGGATTCGCTATCTACTGCCCATTTACTCCTTATATAGTTAATACCCTCAGAATCTAAATACATAGGGTTAGAATAGTCTTTAGATGCTTTGCTATTTAAAGTATAGTTTTCACCATTAGGTTCTAGAGAAAATTTTAAATAAAGTGGCAATGACTTTTGAACATATGTATTATTATTATGAGTGTGAACTCTCTTTTGATGATCTAACTTAGATGTAGACTGAGAGAGAATTAATACAGGGAAAAAAAAGAAAATTGAAGCATAAATATTTTTCATTTTAAATAAATTATTTATTAATAATGTAAATGTATACAAAAACTAAATTAAGGTAAATTTCATTCATTTCATAAGAAACATTTACAAATTGAGTATGTTTAAGGTCACTAATTGTAAGGTTTCTAATAACTTTAAGAACTCAGATTTTTTACTTTTATTAATTAACGATTATATCTTAATTAAGAAAGGAATGAGCTTTATTAGAGTTTAATATTCACGAACCAGATATTTAAATTGATTTTTAATTTTACAGCCACTAACTAGGTTATTTTAATTAGTTAATAAAATTAGAAATAGCTTTTAAAATAACTAAATCAAAATCTAATACTAAAAATTATAGCCAATTGAGAACTGAAAATTTGGCAACACTACAGATCCAATTGGGCTATTTTTAATGTTTTCAATCTTTGTAATATCTGGTCCCGTTATTTCTGGTCCAGAACCAAATAACAATCCAAAGTCTGCTCCAAAAACAATTCCTTTTTTTGGACTTTGTCCAAAACCTATTCCTAAATAACCACTGGGTGGATTTTTATACATAACCTTATAATCCCCGCCCATAGTACCATCGTTTAACGTGTGTTCAATATAGCCTATAGCAAGACCAAAATTAATCCTTACCCAATCTTGCTTTTCAAATGGTCTGTGATGTACAAAAAAACCCATCCATGTACTTTCAGAAATCATTTCGGGCTCATTAAAATTTTCAATTTTTGGTGTAATCAAAGAATTGGATTCAGGAATTCCGCCAACTGACACAATAAAAGCTGTTTTTTTTGTTTTATTGTATGACATGCTTAAAGTTAATCCAAAAGGACTCAAAGCTCCTCTCACACCATATTCAGCAAAATCATTTTCACTTTCTTGAGAATAACTACAATTTGCAGTAGAAATTATCAAGGCAATTATCAAAAGTTTTTTCATTATTATAATTTATTCTCATAATTTAACAATTCTATTGGAAATAAAAAAGAAAATAATAAGAGATGTTAATTTTAATTTCAGTAAAAGTTTTCTTAAAATAATTAGAGACTATTGAAAATAAATTTAAAATCATTAGTAACTAAACTACTGCTTTTAATGCATTTTTAATATCTTGAATAAGGTCATCTGGATCTTCAAGACCAAAACTTAAGCGAACTGTACTTAAAGATAGTCCCATTCCCTCTTTTTCTTTTTCATTCATTGAAGCATGACTTCCTGTGAAAGGTTGAGCAACCATGGATGTTACACATGCCATACCAGTTCCTGTACTAAAAAGTTGTAATTTCTGAGAAAATAAAGGATATTTTGCAACTAGATCTTTTCTAAAATCAAAAAATAATAGAGTTGCATAGTTTATCATTTGAACACCGTCAATTTCCGGATAATAAACTTTTTCTATTTCATTTCTAGCCTCCAAAAACGAAACAATTTTTTTAGTGGTTATTCCCTGTTTTTCCAAACGAATATCTAGGGTATGTAGGCTTCGCCTTAACAACCAGGCACTATGTGGATCTAAATTAGCACCTGTATAAAACCTCCTAGTTCTTAATAATTCATCAACTTTCAAATCATTTGTTAGAATAATACCACCCATGACATCACTATGACCAGATATATATTTAGTAGCGCTGTGAAGTGAAATGTCTGCACCAAGATTGCAAGGAGATTGATAAAGAGGACTAGCCCATGTATTATCAACTACTACAATACAATTTGAGTTTAATTTTTTGTAGTGATTACTAACACAATTTATATCAACCGTCTTTAAAAAAGGATTTGTGGGAGTCTCAAAAAACACTAAGTCTGCTATGTATTTCTCGTCTAAAAAATCAGAACTTAAATCCTTAACAATTAAATTACAATTATAATTTTCAGCAAACCATTCAAAATATTTAAATGTACAACCATAAATAAGTTTGTTGATTACTATTGTTTGATTTGGTTTTAATAAAGAAAGTACGAGATTTATTGCTGACATGCCAGTAGTTGTAGCTATTCCAAATTTAGCACCTTCCAAATGAGCAACAGCCTCTTCTAGTTCCTGAACATTTGGGTTGTTTTTTCGAGAATAGAAAAAATCTGATTGAGCTTCAAAAGCTGAATTTTGATAAATTGGCGTAGCAGCAGGATAAGCATTAGAAACGTCTACCCTAGTGTGCAAAGATTTTGTTGTATTTTTCAATTTAATTTAGGTATTTATCTGATGCAGAAGACAGCTCTTTAACTGGGAAATGAGCCCTGTCAAGAACTGGCAAATAATCAATGTTATTATTTGTATCTACTTCAATAATTATATATTTCTCATCAGAGTCTGCTTTAGAAATGATAATTCTTTCAAGTCCATCTGTTATTTTAATGAATTCTACTTTTTTTGAGGGCATTCGATTTATTTTAACAATTGTCTGCTTATTATCACTACCAATTATAATATGAAGACTATTAATACTAGTTTCCCATTTATGGCTATGAGATTGTTTTTTTTTGAACTGAGTTGGGTTAAATTTCTTTGACTCTCCTAACAAAGGTTCCTTAATAGGTGATTGAGTATTACAATTTTTACAATATCCATTTTCATTTATATTATTTACTTCAATAGATAAACCAAATCTTTTAACCAAAGTTTCGTTGCATGACTTGCATTTAGTGTTACTCACATCATCCGCATAAATATTACCTAAATAGCAATATTCAATTCCATGTTCCACAACAACTTTTCTTAAAGCTAATAATGTTTCCATACTTGTTCTTTTTTTAGTGTATCTAAAAGCAGGATGATATGCAACAAGATGAAGTGGGATATTTGGACCTAGATTGTCAATTATCCACTTTGCTGTTCTGGATGCATCTTCAACATTGTCGTTCATGTCAGTAACAATTAATTGACTAATTTCTAAGTGACGATCCGTTTTATTAATTTGCTTTATTCTTTCTAATACAGGCTCTAATCGGCCTTTGGTAAATTTTATATACATTTTAGGATCCATTCCTTTTAAGGATACGCTAAAAATATCAATTACTTCAATTAACTCAGACAACGGTGCTTCTTCAATATAAAGAGCAGATTTATACAAAGTTTTAATTCCTTTTTTTTGTGCTAATCTAGAAGTATCAACAACAAATTCTTGCCATACGACTGGGTCATTATAGGTCCATGAAATAATTTCAATATTATTTTTAATAGCCAATTCAACAACCTGCTCGGGTGTATAGAAAAAAGTATTTTTATCGTTTAGAAACTTAACTTGAGAAGTTTGCCAATTCTGGCAATAGCTACAGGCCATCATACAGCCAATATTCCCCATACTTAAAATACGAGCGCCAGGACGAAAATGATTGACAGCTTCAGTTTCAATATTTTCAATTGTTCCCTGAACTGAAACACCATAATTAAAAGTATGCATTTCATTTTTAACATTTCCTCTAACTTGACAAAAGCCTTTTTGACCCTCCTTCAATGAACAATGTCTTGGACAAAGATCACAAGTAATCTTTTCACCATCTTTATGCCAGTAATTTGTTAATCTTGAAATTTCTCGCCAGTTTTTATCTTCTTTTTCTATCATAATTGGGTAATTTGATTTTTTAAATCTTTCTCTGTAAAAGGAATGATTTCTATTTTAACAGCCTTGTAAAGCATTAATGTGTTGAGATGAGAATGTGTAGAAGATTGATTTGCTATTTGCATAGAAAAATCCTCAATAATATGATTAATAAATAATTTTCTCAATGTGTCAACTGGATTTTTAATCTTAGGTTTTTCAAATCGATTAACGTAAAAAGTTTCTACTTTCGAATTAACCACTAAGTGCGTTTTAGAATGGCACCTATTTGCATATCTCAGTGCTTCCCACGGTTCGGTGGCAATTAATAAATCAACATCTCCTATAGGAATTTGACTAGAAATAACCTTAGAAGGTTTGTCAGTTATAATTCTAAGTTCACTATGAATAGAACCCATACGTTGTGCTCCACCTTTAAATGTAGCTCCTTCACATTTATATCCTTTAGATAATGCCATTTTTCGAATAATATTAGAAAGTGTTAACACACCTTGTCCTCCAATTCCACAAACAATGATATTTATAACTGATTTAATCATACCATATCATGTATTGAGATAGCATCGTTAGGACAGATTTCGTTACACAGTCCACAGCGCACACACCTATCTAAATCAATTTTTAGTTCCTGTTTAGGGTGTTCTTTTAAATTTAATATTGCTGGACATGCAAGTTCTACATAACATTTGTTACAAGAGCCACATTTAGAAGGATCTATCTCAGGATAAAGTATATTTCTTCTTGACTCAATAAAAGCATTTCCAGAACGAACACATGCTCCTTTAACCCAAAAAACACGAACTCCGTCTCTTTTTAGTTCGTCATTAAACTTCTCTATAAAATCTTTAGGATCGTAAGAAGAAACGTCTATTACACGATTAACTCCGATGGAATTTAAAAACTGATGATGGTTAAAGTTTTTTTCGCTGGGTGATTCTTGATGACCAGTCATAGCTATAGTTCCATTATCGAAAACCATGTGAATAAGATTAATATTATTATGAACAGCACTTAATAAAGATAATGCACCAGCGTGGAAAAAACTTCCATCACCACCAGTTGAAATAACTGGTTGGTCATCTAAAATTTGCGCCATTCCTTGAGATATACCAATTCCTGCATTCATACAAAGAAGCCAATCTGCTCTAAAAGGAGGAAGCGAAGAGCAACCTATATCCCCACCTACAACACCATCTAAATCCTTAAAAACTGTGTCAATGCTATAAAATGATCCAGTATGTGGACAACCTTCACAAAAAGTTCCTAATCGCTCGGGGATTTCTGGAGTTTTTAGAGAAATATTACGACTATCAATCGATAAATTAAATTTATTTATAAAAAATGTTTCAACTTGTATTCTTGATATTTCTCCATACGCCGGGAAATTTGATTTTCCATAAATTTTACAATTTATATCATTGAAACAGTGCATCTTAATTTGATTCTCAACAAAACCATCTTGATCTTCTATTACAATAATTTCATCTTTTCCTTTGGTGAATTTTAAAATATCTGTTTGGTTTATTGGATAAACTAAATCTAGGTTTAATAAATGTATTTTATTTTGTAAATTATAATTTTCAATAAGCTCATAAGCCACAGAATAACTTAGACCCCTTGTAATTATACCAGTTTTTGACTTTTCATTAAATTTATTTTTATTTACGGATTCGGATTCACTTATTTTCTTGACTTTATCAATTAAAATTCGATGGTTTTTTACAGCTCTTGCACCTACATTAATGTATTTTTCGCGATCTTTTTCAAAATAGAACTTTTTATTTAATTTATTATTTTGAAGAGAAACTTTAATACTAGAATGATTGTAAGCTAAACGACCAGGAATAAAAATCATTACAGGAATCTGGTAGCGTTCGGATAATTGAAATGCTTCAATAGTATAATCATAACATTCTTGAACTGAGGTTGGTTCAAATAAAGGGAAATTAAATTGAGGAACAAACCAATGGACATCTTCTTCCCCTGTACTTGAAACAGCACCAGGGTCTGTTCCAACTATAATCACCATTCCTCCTTTTACTCCTGTATAACCTATGTAATTATAAGGGTCTGCTGCAATATTAAGTCCAACATGTTTCATTATTGTAAGACTTCTTGCTCCGCAATAACTAGCTCCAGCAGCAGATAATGCTGCAACATGTTCATTTAAAGAATCATTAAATTCAATTTTTCTATCGAATCTATTATTTAACTTTTTTAAATGTGGCTCTATCAAATTCACAGGAGATCCTGGATAATGTGAAACAAAATTTACATTAGCAGCTGCAGCAGCCCATGAAATTGCTTCATTACTATTGATTACTATATTTTTGGAGAATATCATTTTATTATTCGTTTTGGAATTAGAGCTATTATCCATTGCATCAAAGTAAATTCACATATAACTCCAATAATAAATATTAAAGCACTTACCCATCCAAATGTTTGAATTGGTTTAAAGCTACTTATTAAAAATAGCGAAAAACATAAACTAAGAACAATAGCAGAAGATAGTATACTAAAAGACAATTCTTCCATATCTTCTTTAAGCCACAATTTTCTATATAAAATATGGACAGTGTCATCGTCCAATAATCCTAAACAGATAACTGCAGTTAAGGAAGTTATTATGTTAAGATTAATTCCGAAAATATAAAATAGTATTGCAATGAAAGCAATTGGAACTAAATTAGGCAACAAACTTAAAATTGAAGATGAAATTGATCTAGTTAGTATAAAAATCATAAAAAATATAACTAGTCCAGAACTAGAGAGTGATTGAATTAGAGATTTTGAAACACTAGAATTAACCTCATCCATTAAAATAGCGGAGCTAACACTTGAAATATTAATCCCATCTGGAATTTTAGGTATAATTTGATTGAGCCGATTTTTTGAAAATTCAACTACTTTATTCCCACTTGAAAAATGCAATTCAATGCGATGAATATTCTGTTTTTCATTGTAGAAAGGATTGTTTTCTCCAAGATTTCTAAAAAGATTTACTGGTATACCAATTTTAGATTTAAAGAAGTATTGATCAGTTGAAGAAATTAAACTTGTTACAGCAGTATCAGATTTCAACTTCTTCACGAATTTTTTAATAAAATTATTTGTTGATTCATTGGATACTGAATTATCACTTTTTATTATAATATCTAAATTTATGGATGAATAGAAATTTTCTTTGAAATTTTCATGAATGTTTCTAATTTTAGAATTTTCAGGGAAAAAAATTTCAGTATCGCTTTTAATAACAACTTTTGAAACAACAAAAAAAGAAATTATAAGAATTAAAAAACTTATATAGGAAAATGTTTTTTTATTTCTAATTAAAAAATAAGAAATACTATTAAGACCTTTATTATATACTTTATTTGGACCAAGGAAAAAAAGTAAAAATGGAGCTAGTGAAAATGTTATGAAAAACTCTATCATTAAAGCAACAGATGTAATAAGTCCAAATTCTTGAATATATGATGAATCATTGAAATAATAAAAACTAAAAAAAGCAGCTGCAGTTGTAGCAGATGAAAAAAATGATGGTATCAAATAATGAGAAATTACTTTCTTGATTCTCTCATTTTTTTCTTTTACAACTTTAAATTTTATATATCCAGCAATTAAATGAAGGGCGTCTGAAAGAGCAAGAATTAATAAAATTGGAATAACCAGAATGGATATTAAATTCATTTTAAAACCAAAAAAATAAAAAAGTGAAAAAGAAGCAGCTATAGGAGATAGAATAATAATTCCTGAAAAAAACAATGCATTTATTGTTCGGTAGGCTAAAAGAATATAGGTGACAAAAAATAATAATATAAAAAAAGTAAGTATTAATAAGTCCTTTCGAATGTGATTTTCAATTGATGCTTCAACATGAGAAACACTAAACGGACTGATACTTCTAATATCTTGATATTTTATAACTTCAAGTTTATTAAAATAGGGAATATCAATCTTATCTTTAGCTGAAAAAGAGACTACAAGAAGGAAAGATTTTTTGTCTTTTGAAATAAGCTGTCCAATGACAGGAATATTACTTGCTTGATTCAAAAATGCACTAAGACTATTTTTTTTAATCTTCCAGTGCTGAGCCATCTTCTTATGAAAATCAATTGGAGAAATCAAAAAAACATCAGGAAAATCAGTTTTAATCTTATTTGAAATTTCATTAATTGATTCTTTAACAACAGAAAAATTATTAGATTTTGGAAGTATATGTAAATAAACTTTTGAATTGTGCTTAAAGATCTGATCCGCTTCTTTAAATTCTTCAAAATGTATATTGTTATCTATTTCAAATCCTGAAATATCTCCGGAAAATTCAGGAAATGGTATAAATATTAAAGATGAAATAACAGCTACTATAGACAAACAAAAAAAAGAAATTTTATTAGAAGTTAATACATTAGCAATTTTTATCATTTATTAGAATTTTTATAATCGGTAGTAGCAATATTCTTAGCTAATTTTAATTTTTCTAAAACCTTAATTACAAAAAAGCTAAAATCAAATTCTTTGGGTTTTGATTTTAGATTGAATGCAAAAGGAAATTTATGATGATTATTATGAAGGCTTTCTCCAAAAGAAAAAGGACTTAACCATGGCACATTAAAACTCTTATCTAAAGTGTTATATCTTCTATATCCAAATTTTGAATTATGACAAAATGATGCAATTAACATCCAATGAAAATTATAGGACATTAATCCAGCTAATAGAAATCCATAAACAACACCTCCCCATCCACAAAGATTAAATAGCAAAAAGTTATAGACTATGGTTGGACCTATCAACATGAACCTTTTATCAAAAAAGACAATAAGTTTATTTTTAATTAAGTCTGAACAATATTTTTTCTTTAATTCAACTACCAAGCTTTTATCTCTTAAAATAATCCAACCAACATAAGACCATAATCTACCGTGAAGTGGAGAATGAGGGTCAGTTTCTTTATCTGAATTTGAATGATGATAACGATGAATAACAACCCAGTCAATTGGGCTACCACTTAAACTGATTGTTCCACCTAATAAAAATAATAAATGAATTAAAGGATGTAGTTCTGCTGCTTTATGACTTAAAGTTCGGTGATAATACAAACTACTAGAAAGCCCAAACCAAATAAAATTAATAATTAATAATATTAAATATGACCATGCGAAATCAATAAAAAAGGTAAATAAAGGAGCAGAGAAAAACACGACTAAAACTAAAGTTGGAATAATATTTAAGGAGTAGTTTTTAAACATTTTTAAACTTTATATTTTTACTTAATTTAAAATCTATAGCTAAGTTATTAATGGTTTCTGAAAGTGAATCCTGAAAAATTAGTCCTGGACTAACAACACCGTAAAATTTATTACCATTTTTAACTATCTTTTCAATAGCCAATACTATTGACTTAGCAGTATTTAAATACATATCAGACGAAGTTAAAATTGCATTAACTTCATTTTTAGTTCCAGTATTTATGCTTACTATTAGCCTACTTTTTTGACTTATTCTAAGTTCTTTATCTGGCCCATTTTTTTTTCTACATCGTAATTCATCTAATGCTTTCAATGGATCTCCCGAGAGTTTTGGTTTTTCAGAGAGAAGTTTAGCTTCTGTATCATCTACAATTAGAAAGCTTTCTGCAGTAACTGTATCGTAATTCCAATACGCATAAGCAATTTCGGGAAGTGAATAAGGTATAGCGTATTTGTAAGAATTATTTTCTATTTCAACAAGAATTAGATCTTTTTTAATATTACTAATTGACCAAACACCATTATTAATTTTTAAAGAATCTCTGAACTTTGACAATTTCATAGTTATTCTTGTTCCAGGTGAAATCATTCGCTGATTAAAGTGATAAATTGTTTTAACAGTATTTATTATCACCCCACTTTTTGAAATTTTTTGAAGAGCTAAATCAGCAAAAAGACTTTCAAATGCGCAACCATGAATTATGGTAGCTTTAGCTTTTTGGGCAATTTGATTATACTTTTCATTTGAACTTTTAACAAATCCTATTTCTCCACAAATATCTAGATAGATTTTTCCATTACTAGCTGATTCTGCTACTAAAAGTTCAGATTCTTCTGTAAAAGGGCCAGCACAATTTATAATCACATCATTTGAAGAAATAATTGATTTAACATCGTCTTTAATTCTTAAATCAATTACAGAATGTAATTGGATATAACTAAAAGTATTTTTCAATACAATTAATTTCTCTTCATCTCTTCCATAAATAGAATAGTTAATTCTGGACTTTTGTAATTGCTCACAAATTAAAGAACCTGTATACCCATATGCTCCAATGAGGGCTATTTTCATCAAAAATTAAATTTTAAAATAATATTATCAGGTGGGGTAATTATTTTATCATTTGGAACAATTCTCCCTGCGGCAATAATATTTCCACCACCTGTCTTAGATTTATGACCATAAGCTATTCCTAAAATTCTTTGATCTGAATCTATTATTCCATTTGAAGTAGGAATTTTAATTGTTTTTTCGTCTAGTCTTATGTCACAATTTATTACAGCAAAGCAAGCAGATTTATAACCAAACACAGAAAATTGGTAGGGGCCATGAATTAAAAAAACTTCTTCGTAAGTTAAAATACTATTGACATAATTACTATTTGAAATATGTGTTTTTTCACCAAGAACACAATTAATAACAGAAACATTATCAGAAATAACAGATCCTTTTTGAATATATGAAAACCTAATAATTGTATTGGCTCCAATTGAAACATTATCGTCAATTATAGAGCCTTCAATAATTGCAGAGGGATGGATTCTACAATTTTTACCTTTTTTATTTAACCGTTTTAAGCCCTTGTAATACCATTTAGATTGCGGGTTACCAATTTTATTTTGAAGAAATTTTGGAATCTTATTTTTAAGCTTAAAGAAACGACTTAAGTTCTGAGCAATATTTGCCATTAATAATTGAAAAGGAGAATCTATTGTTATGGCAAAAACATCACTCTGTGCCATATGAAATTCTTCACCTGCAATTAAAGATTCTGGTAAATATAATGGATCACTAAATATATTTTGAGGTATAACATAGTTAGTAATAGTTGATGAATATGCTTTATTAAAACGAATTGGGATGTAGCGTAGATGTTTTAAATCTAAAGGTGAAGGAAAAAGATACCTTTGGTTGAATTTATTTTGATCAAAATAAAATTGCAAACTGCTATTTGTTTTTTTAGCAGCTTCAAGGCATATTTCTATTAATAGATCATTAAACAATATATTATTTTCAAAAATTAAATAATCTTCTTTAGGATCAACTTCTTCTCTAGAACTGATATTTGTAATTTCACAAGAATTAATTTCAACTGATTTTTTTTGCCAACTGTAAAGAGATTTCCCCAAAATAGGAACATCATCCATATTATCTCCAAAAGAAAAAAGATGGGTTGTTGTTATGAGTCGATAAATTTTCATAAAGGGTTTTCATTTTCCTTCATTTCCATTTTATAATGAACAAGTTTACATAGAGAATGAGTAGAAAATAATTGAATTAATTGATGAATTGTAATTCCGTGTTCAAGTTTTTTAGAATCAATTTCAGTCATATGAATACGAAGAGCCTTTAAACCATCTTTTGTAATCACACCATCAATTTCATAAGGAATATCTCCTAATTCTTCTTTTGCTTTAAGTTCAATGTCACTAATATTCAATTCTAAATCAAACAGTGTTTCTAACTCAAAAAGTATATCAACTAGATCAATAGAGTCAACTCCAAGTTCATTAAACAATGTGCTATCTAATTTAATTTCGTTTTTATTTATTCCAGTTGAAGATTCGATTACTTCACAAACATCTTCAAATATTTCATCTAAACTTTTCATTGATTATTATATTAATCCCCCATCAATTGTTATACATTCACCTGTAATATAAGATGATACTTGATTTGATGCAAGAAAGGTTGTCATTTTAGAAATCTCATTTGGATTTCCAGTTCTACCAAGCGAATTAAAATCTCCTAAATTATTTTTCAAAACTTCCTTAACATTTCCACTCATTTTTGTTTCTATAACACCTGGTCTTATACAGTTAATTCTAATATTTTTTCTACCAATTTCCATTGCTAAAGTTCTAGTAAATGTCTCAATGGCAGCTTTAGAAGAAGCATAAGTAACAATACCACGACCTTTAGCAATAGACGATATTGACGAAATATTAATAATACTTCCTGATTTTTGCTTGAACATTGATTTAAGAACAGCCTGAGTTAATATCATTGGACTTTTTAAATTCAAATCAATCATATTTGAAATTTGGCTTTCAGATAGCAAAGCAAAAGGATACTCTTTAGCATATCCAGCACAGTTAACCAAAGTATCAATTCGCTGAAATTCATTTGAAATTTTTTTTATAACAGACTTTATTTCATATTGATCCATTAAATTACATTGGTAAGAAAATAAGCTTTGAGTTGAAATATTTCGTTTTAATAAATCTTCTTTGAGTTGTACCATTTTTGATTCACTTCTAATTAAGCAAATCACTATAGCATCTTCAATTAAGAATTCTGCTACAATTTCACTTCCTATACCTCCAGTTCCACCTGTTATCAGAACAACATTATTATTTAATTCTAAATTCATTTCATCTTGTTTTTCAAAACTAATACTGTGTTTACCCCACCAAAGGAAAAGTTGTTTGTTAAAGCAAATTCTATTGGACTTTTCAAATTTTCACGAACAAGGTTAAAACCTTTATCACAGGGACTTAATAAGTTTAGATTAGACGGAATAGTATTATTTTTCATTAATTCAATAAGAAGACATACTTCTTGAATTCCGGCAGCAGCAATTGCATGTCCATGGCGATCTTTAGTAGACGAAATAGGAACCGATCTAGCTTTTTCTCCTAATGCTTTTTCTAAGCATTTTATTTCTAATTGATCGTTATGTTTGGTCCCTGTACCATGAGCATTTATGTAATCTATCTGATCAATTTCAATTCCTGAGTTTTTAACCGCATTTCTTATTGCTAAAGTAATAGAAGTGCCTTCAGGGTCTGGTGCAGTAATTTTATAGGCATCTAAAGTATTTCCATAACCCATGAATTCTACCACTGGTTTTAGATTATGTTTTTTAACAAATTTTTCAGAGGCCATTATAACAAATCCAGCACATTCTCCAGCTAAAGCTCCGTTTCTATTGACATCAAATGGTCTACAATTTATAGCATCTCTAGATTCTGGGATCACGCCCAATTTACCAAAAGAAGACATTGCAACTAGATTGACTAAAGAATCTGTCCCTCCTGCAATTACAACATCTGCTTCATCATCGTTAATAGCATCAGCAGCAAATGCAATAGCTTGAGTAGATGAAACACAAGCAGTTAATGTAGATCGTTGAAAAGCACCAGCATTCATTTTTTGAGCTAAATAAAGAGAATGAATATCATATGGATTATTAACTGTATTTAACCTAGTGTCGTTATTATTTATCTTAAATTCTAATTCTATTAGGGGATCTAAGTTTTTAGATGCATAATTTATAATTTCTTCTTCATACAATTCTAAAGGAATTACATCAGCTCCAACACCCATTATTACACCAGTTCTTTCAGATTCAAATAATGAAATTAACTTTTCCATTCTTATCTTTGCTTTTCCATAACAAGCAACAGTTAATTCTAATTTTCTATCTGAAAAACACGCATCCTTTAAAGATTGGGGTTCGTCACGATAATATTTCTTTAAATCATATTTTATTTCTGCTGCTTTCTTAAATGGAATACCAGTAGTATCAACTCTATCAACAAAACCTTCTGCACAAAAGTTTTTTTCAATACTTGAAATTAAATTATTTGCACCTTCGGCAATGGGACTAAGCACTTCATAATCAATAATATAAACTTTCTTATTTAACATCTCTCAATACGGATTAATGATTCACGACCATATAAATCACGATCTACAATATCAACAACATTTGATCCCTCTTGAACATATTTAATTCCTTGTATAATGCCTAAAGGTATTGATGAAGCACCTAAACTTCCATATTTAGGGTAAAGTGAAAAAATATTAGAATGAATTTTTGTTAAGTAAGAGTAATCTTTGTCGAAAGTTTCGTCATCAATTGCTCCAGAAAAAATTAGTTGATCAGACTGATTTTTTTCAAGAAGTTGGCTCCAATTTCTTTCAACAAACTTTTGATATATGTTAGGTACTATTTTACTATGGTTCATATTGGTGATTTTACAAATTGGTTTTTTATTTTCAATTTTTTTAGAGCTGAAAAGTAAATTTGCTCCTGCAGAACTTTCTTTAAAAAATGAACTATTCATTGCAGAACCAATCGAAATTTGAGAATAGGTTCCAGATGAATTTGAAGCGCATACTATTGAATTTTCTATACCATTTAATAAATCTTTACAAGCTCTTTGAATTGCATAATAAGCTCCAATTGAGGTATTTCCATAAGTTGTGTTATTTCCTTTAATTCCACCATACTGAGAAATAAAACTCATATTTGAATTGGTTAATGTTTCTAAGGCAAGTAAAGGTGGACTTGCTCTATAAATTTTTTTTCTATTTAACTCACCCATTACACCTTGCAACTCTTTATAAACTCGTAGTACTCGACTCATATGTTTTTGAAAATATTGGATAAAAGCTCCATTGGCAACATAAAGAGACATTTTTTCAATCTCACTTTTAGAAAGATGTGAATCATTTAAGAGCTTTTGAACAGTAACAACAGACATTTTAACATCATCACGCATCACTTTTTCATCACTTCTTGATGGGTAATAATTGGAATCTTTATCTAAATTGATAATACCAGATACAACTTTTTTGTTTTGATCCTGACTAAGAACAATCTCATCAAACTCTTCTGCAATAAAACTTGAATGACCTATAAGATTAAATGTCATTTTTAAAATTTTCAGGTAAAATAGTATGGTAGTATTGTTGTCGTTTGCTTATATAAGGGTTAGATTTTGTATCATTGGCTGTGCCTATAACAAATGAAAGTACAGCCTCACAAACCAACTTACCATCAACCATTGTTTTAACCCGTGCAGAAGCTTTTCCTCTATCTACTGTCATTAATTCTGCATCAATGAAACATTGATCACCCGGTTGAACAAAGGTTCTAAATTTAGCTTTATGAATGATACTTAAAACTGGATAAACTGGGCTAGTAGTTTTAAATTCTTTATAATAGCTGTGTTCTATTAAAATACCTGCTAACTGAGCCATTGATTCGTTAAGAAGTACCCCAGGAGTTGTAGGAAATCCTGGAAAATGATCCTGGAAAATTTCATTATCAAGACTCCAACACTTTATTCCCTTTGCAAATTTACCAGGTACTAACTCTTTAATTTTATCCAATAAAAAAAACCTCATAAAGCTTTAATAATTATTAATATGGTTGAATATTCAAGTATGAAAAAACAATCAAAAATTAAAAATGAATATTTTAAATTTAATTTTAATATTCAAGTAATATCAATGAATTTTAAAAAAAAGAAAAAAGAAAAAAATAAAGAAAAGGATGTTTTAAATTTGAATAAATAAAAATAAACATCTGATAATGAGAATCTTTTATATAAAAATAAATACTTTAATAAAAGTGGACGCACTAGAATAAAGAATAAATACAAATAAAAAAAACCATTTTTTAAAAAAATAATTGTTGCTTTATTAGAGTTGAAAATTCAAAAAAAAGAATGTCAAAAGCAAATTTCATAAGCATAAAACTAATAATTGGGTTATTCTCCCTTAATCCAAGGAATATGCGTTTTCCATATTATAAAAGAATATTTGTAGTTTTTTTCATGATTCCAATATTTACTTTTCTATTTATAACCAATAATTTTTTTCTTTTAATAGATAATCTATTCTTCTATAAGTTCAAGAAAGTAGATGTAAAAGAACCATTATTTATTGTCTCTATGCCAAGAACTGGAACAACAATGCTTTTACATCTTTTATCTTCTTTGAAGAATGATTTTACAAGCTTTAAATTATGGGAATTATTATTTGCTCCTTCTATATGCCAAAAATTAATATTTCTAGCAATAAATAAAATTGACATTAAATTTAATTTAAAAATAAAAAAAACTATTATCTATTTTTCTGATAAAGTTTATAAAAACATTTCTACCATCCACAATACTGGTCTAGAACAACCAGAAGAAGATGAGTGGATTTTAATATGGAGTTTATCTTCTGCATACATTCAATATTTTTACCCTGACACTAAGCTTTTTGATTCTTTTCTTGATTTTGACAATCAAGTTCACGAAAAGAAAAAAAAAAGAATAATGAAAAGATATTTTAAGCTAATACAAAGACATAATTATGTCTTTAATCAAAATCAAAAGAAAAAATTTCTTTCAAAAAATCCATTTATGATGAGTAAAATAGACTCGTTATATAACCAATTTCATGATGCTAAAATTTTATCTATAAACAGATGTCCAAATGTTATAATTAACTCAACAATAAACTTAAATGAATTAATTTTTAAATCAATTTCATCTGTAGATTTTAAACCAGAACTAAAAATAAAAACAAAAAATTTAATTGTAAGATGGTATTTAGAATCCTATAAAAAATTGAATGATAACAAAGATATTGATCATCTATATTTAGATTTTGAGAAAATCATAATGAAAGATAAAAAGGAATTCATCAAGTTATTTAGCTTTTTAAATTTAAAGGATGAATTTCTTAATAAAATAACAACTGAAAATTTAATTAAATTTAAATCTAGTCCCAACAAATATTATCCAATTAAAAAATACATTGATATAAATGAGATTCCGTTTATGAAAAAATATTACAAGGAAACTATTCAAAACCTGTAGATATATTCAGAAGCTGCTTGGTTAATCGCTTTTTGTATCTTCTTTGGCGCTGATTGGCCTTGGACGAATTTGCCCTCCAACTTTCTCGCTTATCTTTTACAATTTCATCTAAATCATCTGCAACCTCTATGTATTGCGCATCTTTTTCATAGGTTCTTCGAGGCATTTTTTAATGATTTTCAAACCTTAGGTTTGTGTTTGTCTTCTCTTGGACCACGTTTATGAATAATTAATCCATTTAAGAAATTTCTTAAAATTTGATCCTGACATTCCATATATTTAGGATGGTCTTCGGTTCTAAAAAAAGCACCCAATTCGCTTTTTGAAATTTTAAAATCAACCAATGACAATACTTTTACAATATCGTCATCTCGCATCTTTAATGCAACCCGAAGTTTTTTTAAAATGTCGTTATTTGTCAAACCCATATATGATTGTTTTAAAAAAAGTTCTATTAAGTATTGTACAAACTACTGAAATACATCTACTTTTTTAGTTTTTGTTTTTATTAATATTTTTTTGAGTTTCATTAAAAAAATTGCATCGTAAAATAAAAGGTATCCTCCCTGTAAAATAATAGAGTTGCCATACCCTTTATTCATGAATGATTTGGACATATTATTTTTAATTATAAAACCTGTAACCATATATGCCAAATCTAATCCCATATTAATTATAATGCTCTTTTCTGCTTTTTTCTTTTTAAAATGCAGGGTCTCGTTATTCCACGGTTTCTTACTGTCTTTGTTTACTATAATATGACCTAAACCGGCTATACCTACGTTCAATAAATTCCAACTGAAATTCATTTGATGAAAATATTCATTGGTTGTAATAGGACTAAAAATATTTTTTGTGGCTATAGGACTAAAAATAAGATTACCTACAGACCACGATGATAGCAGAGACAGAGATTGCTGTTGTTTTTTGTAAAACAAATCGTGAATACTAGTACTATCTTGAGATTTAACATTAGAGGTTAATGAGATAAACATTATTACAGGAACTATAAACTTTAAATATTTCATCTTGAATTATCTTACAATTTAATGCTATTCTATCAAAAACTCTGAACTGTTCAATATTAACTTATTATAATTTCTTTAATGTGAGCATATAAAAAAAGCCTATCAAATTTGATAGGCTCAATCAATGAAATTATTTAAAAGTTAGAATACTAATCTATTCTGACATTAATTGCATTCAACCCTTTTGGGCTTTCTTCAACATCATAACTTACTTTATCACCTTCGTTTATATCGTCAGATAATCCGTTTTTGTGTACAAATACATCTTTACCACCATCTTCTGGTGTAATAAATCCAAATCCTTTGGCGTTGTTGAAAAATTTTACTGTTCCGTTACTCATAATATATATTTTATAATAAAGCACAAAAGTAATATTATTATCTATTAGAATTAAAAAAAATCCAACTTTTTAATTAAAAATTTAAAGTATCTAATTTAAAATAGGATTATTTGAAATGAAAAAAAAGCTTTTTTATATATAAAAAAGCTCATTTGTAGGTGTTTTTTAAAAATTAAAAAATGTGCAAATTTTTTATAGACTGAATGTAAAAACAACTAATTATTTATGTAAAACTGCTTGAACAGCTGTTTTTATACAATTAAATTCTTGCTTGGTACTTATGAAGTTTGTAATATCTGCCTTCTAAAGAAAGTAATTTTTCATGGGTTCCTTTTTCTGCAATCTCTCCATTCTCAATAACCAATATTTGATCCGCTTGTCTTATAGTACTTAGCCTGTGGGCAATAACAAAGGTTGTTCTTCCTTTCATTAATGTTTTTAAACTTTCCTGAATTAACGACTCACTTTCATTGTCAAGATTCGATGTAGCTTCATCCAAAATAAGTATCCTTGGATTAGCAATAATTGCTCTAGCAATAGATATTCTTTGACGTTGTCCGCCAGAAAGCTTTACTCCTCTTTCACCAATAAGAGTATTTATTCCATTTTCAAATCTTACGGTAAATTCATGAACATTAGCAGCCTTTACTGCCTGTTGTAATTGCTTTTCAGTTGCCTTTGGATTAGAAAAAAGAATATTGTCCTTTATAGTACCTTCAAACAAAAAATCATCTTGAAGAACCACACCCAACTTCTTTCTATAACTTGTCAACTTAATTTTAGATAAATCAATTCCATCTACAGTTATTTTTCCAGAATTGGGATTTAAAAAAGAAGCTGTTAATCCTGCAATAGTAGACTTCCCAGAACCAGAAGTTCCAACAAGGGCCGTCATTGATCCTTTTTTAGCTTCAAAAGAAATATTATGAATCACTTCTGAGTCCTCCAAATAAGAAAACGAAACATCTTTAAAAACAACATCTCCATTAATAGAGTCCAACTCTATATTTCTTACACTTTCATCTTCTTCAGGGCTCATGGACATTATTTCTTCTGTTCTATCCAAACCAGCAAATGCTTCTGTGAACTGACTTCCAATATTTCCTATTTGAATAATTGGTGCTACTAAAAATGCAATCATTGCTGTATAAGAAATAAATTCACCATTATTTAAACCTAAGTAGCTTCCTATTCCCATAACTCCAGCACTTGCCAATCCAATCATAAGAACACCAGAGCTGGCCATTAAAGCTTGGGCAGTCATGCTTTTTTTAACTAACTGAAAGATTTCATCGACTCCTTTACTGAAAATATTTAACTCTTGTGCTTCTGCACCAAAACCTTTAATTACTCTAATTCCATTTAAAGACTCCGTTAAACGTCCAGAAACTTCGGCACTTTTCTTTCCTCTTTCTCTAAAAATTGGTCGAATATAACCAAATGCTTTCAAAGCAATAACTGCAAAAAGAGCCATAGGTAGGAGCACAAAAATTGTAAGATTAAAACTTATGGTAATTAAATATGCAAAGGCGGCTAAAGATGCCATAATACCACCTATTAGCTGAACAAAACCAGTCCCTACTAAGTTTCTCACCCCTTCTACGTCTGTCATTATTCTAGAAACAAGTGCCCCTGACTTATTGTTGTCAAAATAGTTGATTGGCAGAGTAAGTACTTTCTTTTGAACTTTAGTTCTTAGTTCGGCAATAAGATGTTGTGCCTCAACTCCAATAAAACGAGTTAGAAGATAAGATGTTAAAGAATTTATTAAAATTGAGAAAATTACCACTCCAACAATTTGAAGAGTTAAATCCATATCTTTTCCTAGTGCATCATTAACAAAAGTCTTCATAATAATAGGTGTAACAAGCCCAGAAGCCTTACTAATAATTATTAAAAAAAGACCAATAAATAAGAGCTTTTTTCTCGGCCAAATAATTGTTTTAAATGCTTGTGCGAAGGTTACTTTACTTTTAATCATAATTAATTATCGATTATTGATCAAATGTATTGTTTATAATATTCAATTAATTTGAAGTAAGTAAAATAAATGTTAAAAATTTTTAAATTATTCAATGCGTGCATTTAGTGTTTTTGTATATTTCATTTAAAATTTATTAAAAATGAAAAAACTACTGTTTGTTTTTTTGGCAATAATTCAAGTCTGTATTAAAAGTCAAGATTTTAACGGATTTGCTCTGTATAATAGGCAAAACCAAAATACTGCGTATTTAATAGATAAAGATGGAAGTATTGTCAAAACTTGGAATTGTAATGTTGCTTGTAATTATACTGTTCTTTTAAAAGAAAATGGGAATATTATAAGAGGAGGAAAATATGCTTCTAACCAGCTTAACGGAGCCGCTATTGGTGGTATGGTTCAAGAAATAGATCCCTCTGGAAATATTGTATGGGAATATATTTATTCTGATGCTAATCATTGTTCTCATCACGATATTTGCTTAGTTGGGGATAATGTAATGCTAATTGCTTGGGAAGTGAAAACAGTAAGTGAATTAACTCAAGCTGGATACGATGGAGCCACCACTGACAAATGGCCAAGTCACTTTGTTGAAATTGCCCAAAACGGAAGCAGTGGTCAAATTGTTTGGCAATGGAATATTTGGGACCACCTTATACAAGACCACGATTCAAATAAAGACAATTATGGGGTTGTTTCTAACCAACCTGAACTAATAGATATTAATATGATTTCCGCTAGCGGCGGTGGCCCTCCAGGAATGAATAGTGGAGATTGGTTTCATGTAAATGGAATAGACTACAATGCAGATCTAGACCAAATTGCATTTTCATCTAGACATGCAAGTGAAGTATATATAATTGACCATAGTACAACTACTAGCGAAGCAGCAACTCACTCTGGTGGAAATTCTGGAAAAGGTGGCGATATTTTATACAGATGGGGCAATCCTTCCAATTATGGACTTTCAGGGAATCAAATGATTCCTAATGCGGTTCACGATATTAGATGGATTGAAAACGATGGAAGACCATATGGCGGTTATCTTCAAATATTTAATAATAAAGGGATTAATACTACTCAGTCTACTGTTGATGCCTTTCTAGCACCATTAGACACTACTAATGGAAATAATTATTTAAGAACTTCTGGACAAGCATTTGGACCTGCTTCCTATGATTCAAGATATGTTTGTCAGTATTCTGCACCTGGTCAATCTGCATCTGATAGAATGTCTAATGGGAATATCTTTGTAAATACATCTAGTGGTCAAGGAGGAGCAGGAATAATGTATGAAGTTGACCAAAACAATAATATTGTTTGGCAATATAACGGAGGAGGACCAGCAAAAGCATTTAGATATGAATGTGAACATCCAGGAATAATTTCACTACTAAATAATCCATGTAGTGTTGGAATAACTAATCTGGAAAATTCTCAATTTTCCATTTACCCAAATCCTTCCAATGGGATTTTTAATATCGATGGTTTAACAAAATCATCTACAGTTAATGTTTTTAATTCCTACGGAAAATTATTGTCTATTGAAATAAGTAATGCAAAAGTTGATCTTTCCAACCAGCCTAATGGAATTTACTTAATCAAGATTCAAGGTTCCGGTGGAGATTTCTCAACCAAAAAAATAATTCTTGATAAAAATGAATTTTAGGCTTTTTATTTCATTTTGTAGTTTTCTATTTATCAATAATATTTTTTGTCAAAGCTTTTATCAAAGTGATTCTTTGAGAGAAATTAAGTTTTATTTTGACCAACCAAATTGGAAAAATCTCCTGGATAGCCTGTATGTTTCAGGAGACGAACAGAGAATATTAGCTTCCATTAAAATTGATGGAAATCAATACGACAGTGTTGGAATACGTTACAAAGGTTATAGTTCAGTAAATATTACACAAACTAAAAATCCATTTAATGTAAAATTAGATTACATAATTGATGATCAAGAGCACCAAGGATATAACAAAATAAAGCTTAGTAATTGTATACATGATCCTTCATTTATAAGAGAGGCTTTATCTTACCAAATAGCCAGAAAATACATGCCTTCTTCTAAGGCTAACTTTGCCAACTTATATATAAATGATACACTTTGGGGATTATATTCCAATGTGGAATCTGTAAATAAAGACTTCCTTAGTAAGCATTACCAATCTAGAAATAATTCATTTTTTAAATGCAACCCTAGCAATTTGAATCTATTTGGAGAAAATTCTAACCTAAGCTTGTCCCTAGGAAATGATTCTTTAAGTTATGAAAGTTTTTATACCCTTAAGTCAGATTTTGGATGGAGTGATTTGTATAACTTAATGGATACACTTAATAATTTTCCAAGCTACATAAATCAGGTTTTAAATGTTGATAGAACTTTATGGATGCATGCATTTAATTACAGCCTAGTAAATTTAGACAGCTACATTGGTTATGCTCAAAACTATTATTTATACAAAGACAACTCTGGAAGATTTAATCCAATACTATGGGATTTAAATATGTCGTTTGGCAGCTTTAGATTAACAGACGCATCTAGCTTTTTTTCTGGATTTAGTGTAGATCAAGCAAAAACACTAGATCCCTTAAGCCACTTTTACGATGTTTCTGTATTTCCTAGACCGCTAATGAGAAATCTTTACAACAACTCTAGATATCTAAAAATGTACATAGCACATTTAAAAACAATTATGGAAGAAAACTTTGCCAACTTAAATTATTTAGATAGTGCAAATAAAATGTGTTCTACTATTGATCAAAGTGTTTATTTAGATACCAATAAATTTTATAGTTATCTCAATTTTCAAAACAACCTAGATTCTACAGTCAATAATATTATTGACTATCCTGGAATAAGTGATTTAATGAATACCAGGTTTACCTATTTAAATAATTATTCAGGTTATAACCACAACATAATTATAGACTCAGTAATAGGTTCTACCAATAACATAACATTAGGAGACGATTTATGGATACGTTCAAAGGTAGAAGATGCCAATGAAGTGATTTTATTTTTTAGATCTACCAACTACGGTATTTTTCAAGAAATTACAATGTTAGACGATGGCAATAACAACGACGAATTAATTGGCGATTTAATCTACGGCGCTAAAATTCCCAATATTGGAAACCAAACCCAGTATTACATATATGCAGAAAATGATAGTTCAGGTCAATTTTCTCCACAAAGAGCTGCCTATGAGTTTTATCAATATGAGTTGCCAATTAATAATGGAGACATAGTAATAAATGAGTTATTAGCAATAAATGACAATGTAGTTCAAAGTGAATATGGAGAATTTGCGGATTGGATAGAATTACATAACAATACCAATTCTACAATTACAACCAATGATTTATTCATAAGTGACGATACTAGTAATTTACAAAAATGGAGGCTTCCAAATTCTAGTCTTTCTCCATATGGATATCTTATTTTATGGGCAGATGAAAAAAGTAATCAAGGAGGATTACATACTAATTTTAGACTTTCTAATAATGGAGAAAAAATTGTTGTTTCTAATTCTTTAGGACAAATTATGGACTCTGTTACGTTCCCTATGCAATCTACTAATATTGCTTATGCAAGAATCCCAAATGGTTCTGGCTCTTTTTATTATAAAACACCTTCCTTTAATTACAACAACAATTTTGCAAGCGTTAGTAAAATAGATGATTTGAAATTTGAATGCTATCCAAATCCATTTATGAACCAATTGAATATTTCTTTAAATAATTCTGATAAATCGAGTATTTCAATTTGTGATATTCATGGAAAAATAATAAAAAGTGTGAAGGTTGGTTCTTATAAAAAAGATATAATTTTTAGTACTTTTTCTTTAAAAAAAGGAATGTATTTTGTTATTTTAAAAAACAATGAAACTATTTCCACACAAAAAATCATTAAATACTAATATGAAAAATTTAACAATTGTCATATCCATATTCTCAGTTTTAAATTCTTTTGGACAAACTTTTACCAATTATACAATTGCAGATGGATTAGTTGACAACAATGTACTTTGTGCAAGTAACCAAGAAAATGGAGTTATGTGGTTTGGGACCCAAAACGGAATATCCAAATTTGATGGTGCTAACTGGACCAATATTACTACTACCACAGATACTGCATTAATAAGCAACACCATAACCGCTATAAAAATAATGTCCAACGGAGATTTATGGGTTGGAACAGATTTTGGCGTTTGTAAATATTCTAACTCTACTTGGACTAATTTCACTACAGTAGAAGGTCTTGGAGATAATAGAGTGAAATATATTACCGAATCTGCAGACGGTAGAATTTGGATAGGAGAATACGATGGATTTTCCATATATGATGGTGCTAACTTTACAAATTATAATATGTCAGATGGTATACCATTTGGCGGAATTCAGCACATATCATTTGACAGCAACCAAGATGCATGGATGGGATCTGGTTTTGGAGGTTTGATACAATTCGATGGGAATAATTTTACTATTTACAATTCTAATGACGGGCTTTTAAATAATATTGTAAACTCAATAGCAATTGATAATCAAAACAAAAAGTGGGTTGGTACTTCTTCGGGATTATCGGTATTTAACAATCAGAATATTTTACAGAAAAACTATACCCAGATGTATTTACTTCCTCCTCCAGATACCTTAAATCCAGTTATGGGTATGGGGTTTGATTCTAGAAACTTATTATGGGTAGGAATATATATAGATTATTTATTGGATGGTGGAGTTGCTATGTATAATGGGTACAGTTGGGTCGACTTTAATATGAGTAATGGGTTAATTGGTCCCGTTATAACTGACTTGGTTATTGATAACCTAGATCAAGTATGGATTACTACTAGCAGCGGGATTTCAAAGATTACAGATGTTCCAGTGACTGTAAATAACCTTGAAGATAATGATATAACTATCTATCCAAATCCCTCAAATGGAACATTAAATTTTAAATCCACACTTAAAAAATATCAACTGAAAATATTTAATACTCAGGGAGAGATAGTTTTTATGCAAAAAATAAATAATTCTGATGAATTAAAAATTGACTTAAGTAAAATTGCAAGAGGAATGTATATTGCTAGAGTCGAAAATATTAAAAGTCATTTGACACATACTAAAAAGTTTTTTTTAGAATAACTTTCAGTTATTAAAGATTTTAATTTAAAACTCAGACTTCCAAAATTCTGCTCCATTTGAAATCTCCGGTGGTCCAGTCATTAAAGGCATCATTCCACCCATTAGTTCTTTAAATTTTTCTTCTGCATCAATCACTTGTTGAGCATTTTCATATAAAGAAATACCCATACTTGAAGTGTCGCTAATTTCAATTAGTCTAACACTTTTTAATCCAACAATTGATTCCATTAAATCTTTTTTTGATTCTAAAGCCTCTATCATTTGTTGTCTAGCACCTGTTCTATGGTGTACCTTTGTTACTCTGTAATACATACTTGTTAATTTATAATTTAATGTAAATTAAAAAAAATTAGTTTGGAGTTAACAACAATTCATGACTTAAGTTGCTGTTAACTTGAATCATAGAGAAGTTTATTTTTCTGTATTTACCATTTAAAAACAACTCTAACTGGTCATCGTAATGTTTACTCCAAAAATTTCCTGAGTTACCACTTGGAATAACCGAGTAAGAATTTTCAGGATTTCCAATATCAATTAACCTTCTTGTAGATGGTAAAGAAGACACTTTATAATCGTGATTTCCCGGTGTTGACATCGATTTATTAATCACGTTGTTTGCCCCTGGAATTGGAAACGGTCCAAGATTGAATATATAATCTAATGGACTTATCTTTCCCAAAGGATGCTCATAAGTAATAGTATGAATATTTCCCCAATCCCAATTATTAATATCTTCTCCCAATTTATCGTTGATTTCATCTACAGCATTTACAAAACCTTTGTAGATAATCTCATTGGTTACTTTCTCCATAGTTTGAATAGAGTTTACTAAAAAAGGAACCATTTTTTTATACATTAAATTTTTAAAGAAATCCCAATGGTCTAGATTATTCATATAAATCCTAAAATAATCTTCTCCTAAAGTAGGTTCTAAAGCAACTTTTAAAATATGATAGATTGTTAATTGAAAAATACTAGCTCCTTTAGAATCAATTGGCATATATCCATCCCATTGTTTTAAGAACTCATAGGCTTTACTTTCAGAATTTGAAAATTGACCATTAAGCGGCTCTAAAGCAGATATTATCTCTTTATTGATTGTTAATCCTGAAATAAGAAAATCGTCATTCTGAACCTTTTTTAGTTCTTCTGTTGACCATGTTTGTTTTAGGTCTAAAAGTTGGTAAATTCTATGAGCACGATCTGTAGATCTGAAATAACCATCTAACCTAGGAATAGATTCAATATTATTAGCTGTTGGTAAATTATTGGCTGTTATAATAATTCCACTCTTTGGATTAATCATTTGAGGATTGTTCTCAAAAGAAACATAAGATTTTATATTGTGATTTGGATTACTTCCGTCTAATATAGACTTTGCATTAACATTAGAATCTCTAATGGGTAACCTGCCTGTTGCCCACCAAGCAATATTCCCTTTCTTATCTGCATAGGAAAAATTTAAGCCAGGAGAAGCAATTTTAGAAACAGACGATTGAAAATCAGTAATATTTTCTGCAATTGTAATTTCATAAAGCATATCGAAAAATGGATTTTCTAAATTGTAAAAAATCCAAGAAAAAGCCAACGGAGATCCATTATAGCCATCGATATAGTCACTGATAATTGGACCATGTGAAGTAACTCTAATACTTAAATCTTCTTGCTGTTTATCTTTAACTTTTATTTGCTCTTTTATTACTTGAGAATTTACCCATTTTCCATCAAAAAATACTTGATTTTCATTTTCAGGATTAAATGTTTCACTGTAAAGATCTACCTCGTCATTTTCAAACATAGTCATTCCCCAAGCTTTAATATCATCGTGTCCAATTAAAGGAAAAGGAATAGTAGGAATGTAGTAACCATAATTATTGTATCCAGGATAAGAAATGTGTGCTTCATACCAAACATCTGGTTTTGATAGACCTATGTGAGGATCGTTGGCTAAAATAGCATTGCCACTAGTGGAACGAAAAGGGGAAAGAACCCATGAATTGCTTCCGTGGAACGTAGGAACAAGACCAGTAACTTTTTCAGTTAAGTCAAAGTAAGAAATTAATTTTTCATATGCAGAATCGTTCATTTGCTGTTCACTAGGATAATTTCTTTTTGGAATAGAATCTATTTCCTCTTCCATAATGGTTAAAAAATTATTATCAGCATAGTCAGGGAAAATTATTGCCAAATCTGTTTTAGATATTTTCTCTTTTAGCATAGAAAAAAGCATATCTCTTCGAATGCCGTCCATTAAAGAAAAAGACATGTAAATTGTCATGCTAGCAACATCCAATCTATCAAATGGTCTTACATCTTCTCCAATTAGGCGATGCTCGATGGTTTTAGGACCTGTTTTTATGAAATAATTCACTCCTTGAATATAGGCGTCAATATATTTTAGTGCATCTGGATTTATTTTAGAAGTGTCTGAAATGTATTGCTTTGCCTTATATGAAATCAAATAGGTTCTAAACATTTTATCTATCTCCACCAAGTCTTCACCTAAAATTTCTGAAAGCTCTCCCCTAGCCAATCTTCTTTGAAGATCCATTTGAAATAAACGGTCTTTAGCTACGGTGTATCCATAAGCAAAAAGAGCATCGTGCTGATTTTTCGCTTCAATATGTGGGATGCCCCATTGGTCTTTTTTAACAGTAACATTGCTTAAAATTTCATTAACTACCAACTTTCCATCATTGGAGGGTTTACTAATTACTATTATACTATAAATAGAAATAATTATGGTAAATACCAATGCGATAAAAACAAAAATAAATCTTGCAAAATTCTTATTCAATGATTTAAAATTAAATGATTCTTATTTCCATGAAAATATTTCATTTTATTGTACAAACATAAATGTATTTTGAAAAGAAATGATGTAATGAAACAGATATAATTTAGTAGGATTATGAATACAATTTATATTTATAATATTTAAAGCAGAATGAATCTCAGTTTGTGACTAAAGATTAGCATAAAAAAAAAAGCTAATTAGCAATAAGAGAAAAAAATACAGTTAAATATAATATGGTAAAAAACTAACTCTTAAGAAAGACGCAAAGCAGTTCTAATCTGAAAAAAGAAATAAATCATAATGGCAATAACTATTACTTTTTGAGCAATTACCTGAATAAAAAGACCTTCTTGACTTTCAAGAGCCTTAGGGCCAAAGTCCATTATCATTAAAAACAAAAAAAGCAGAATAGTAAACCCCAAAGAACTAAAGGAGATAAACTGGTCGAATTTTGGAATTTTAATTACAACATAGGTTTGCAAAATAGCATGAATAAAAAGTGTCCTAAAAGCAATTTTCACAAATACTAAATGCCAAAACTTAGAGGTTTCTTCTGCGGAAAATACAGAGATAAAAATAAAGGATAAAATGGAAACAGAAATACTAGCCACTAAAAATAAACGAAGCCAATTGCTCTTAATATACTTTACCTCTAACTTTAAAAAGGAAATGAAAAATGAAAAATAGGAAAGAGCAAATATGACCAAAGAGGAATTGAATAGTGTAGCAGATATTGTATTTGCTTCTCCATTTCTAGCTGTCCACTCACCTAGATTGCTGAAAAAATTATAAAAAAAATTATACCCTTCTGATGTTGAATCTAAATAAGTTCCACCCGGATACAAAAACATAGCTACTGTATTGAAAATTATAAAAATAAGAATTCCAATATATCCTTGCCAAAGTTTAAAATTTGATTTTTTCATAAATATTCAATTTACATCATTTTTAGTCACTTTTTAATGATTTTTTGCCATTTCTTAACATTTTTTCGATGTTTTTGACTAATTTAAATTTTCATCATTTATTAAAATTCTCTATATAGGCTCTTCGACTTAAAGGTTCGTACTCGTCTCTTTCTCCAAGCAATACTAAATCCTTACTTTTAGAAATTCTATGACTATAATTAGCCAAATTTCCAGTTTTAGTACAAATTGCATGCACTTTTGTAACAAACTCCGCAATAGCCATCAAATTAGGCATGGGTCCAAAAGGATTGCCTTCGTAATCCATATCTAGACCAGCAACAATTACTCTTTTTCCACTATTGGCCAACTGGTTACATACATCAACTATTCCGTTATCGAAAAATTGAGCTTCATCTAAAGCAACAACATCAACATCTTTAGATAATTGCAAAATTTCTTTTGAGGATTTTACTGGGTTTGAAATAATCTCGTTAGAGTCGTGTGAAACAACCTTGTTTTCGCTATATCTTACATCAGTAATAGGTTTAATTATCAAAGTCTTCTGTTTGGCGAATTCTGCTCTTTTTAATCTTCTAATTAATTCCTCTGTTTTACCGGAAAACATTGAACCACAAATGACTTCAATCCATCCTAATTGTTGTAAATTTTGAACGTTACTTTCTAAAAACATAATCTAAAATATTAAAAAATCTGTTCGCCTGTTAATAGCTCTTGACTTAGTTGAATTATTTGGAACTTTAGGATTAGTTTCACCATAACCTTTAAACTTTAACCTCTCTTTTTCAATTCCATTAATTAACAAATACTCCATAACATTAAATGCTCGGTCCATAGAAAGAGCTAAATTCGATTTGTCAGGTCCAGTATCGTCTGTATGTCCTTGTATCTCTATATTAATTTCTTCATTTTTTTTTAACCAATCTATAAAACCATCTAATACAATTTTTGAAGTTTCTTTAAGTTGAGAAGAGTTAGACTGGTAAAGTATATCATTTAGAGTAAATGCCTTACCCTTTTTTATTTCTTCTGTATTTATAACTTTATCTTTAATAATCGTATTGGATATATCCTTTTCAGATATTAGTAGGGATTCAAATGCACTTCCTTCGTTTTCAATCACTAATAACGCGTCTCCTTGAATTTTCTCGACATTTACAATAGCTACAAAATCGCCCTGTTGATCTACTTTAAAGGCCTGTTCTGTTTTATTTCCTTGATTATCTCTCAAAACTATTTTTGTTTCGTTGTTAAAGCTGGACTTCCCCTTTGCCAAAACAATTTTATCTGGCTTTGCCTTTTCTGGAATTTCAAAGTAAAAAATATCTTTTCCTCCTAGACCTTCTTTTCTTTCAGATGAAAAATAGCCATGGTGACCATCAACACTAACTATTAAAGACTCTTCCTGCTCTTCGCTATTTATAGGATATCCAATATTTATAGGTTCGTCCCAAAGATTTGTTTTAGGATTTTGTTTTGTAAAAAAAATATCAAACCCACCCGCACCCAAACGGTAATTAGAAGACTCAGAAACAAAATACAAAGTTCTACTATCTGTATGTATAAATGGAGATTTATCACTTTCTTCTGTATTTATTGGTCTTCCAATATTTATAGCTTTAGACCAAGTACCATCATCATTTCTATTTGAATAATAAATATCAATTTTACCAAGTCCACCTGGTCTAGCAGAAGAGAAGAATAAAGTTTTTCCATCACCAGATAAAGATGGTTGTGCTTCCCATGTTTGAGGACCATTTATATTAGGTCCTAAATTTTCCAAAGCTGACCAATTGTAAAATGATGTGTCGTAATCAATACCTTCTTTTTTTAGAGTTATTGTTTTTAATTCTTTTTTGGATATGAATATATCACAGTTAAAATAACCTCCATTTTTTGTGCAAGCACATATATACATCTCTTTGTTGTCTAATGAAATAGAAGCACCTCCATATTTTGGCCCTTGGTTAAAAGGCGTTTTCAAAGGTATTCCTTTGTTAAAATCATCTCTAAAGCTTTCTCTTTCTCCTAAAGCAAAAAGTTGTTGATGATGAACTGCGAAATCTCCTTTAATATATTCATCATACTCAATGGTGAAATATATTTGCTCATTATCTGGAGAAATTACCGGGAGAATTTCGTTTCTTTCAACAGAAGAAATTTTTTTAAGCACTTTTGGACTGAAGGGAACTGGATTTGAATAAAAGTCGCAATAGAATTTAGACATTTCTAAGGAAGCATTGACATTTAATTTTTGATTTGAATAACTACTGGAAATTCTTTTTTTATTCTCAGTTGGAAATTCTAAAAATTTTTTAAAATATTTAATAGATTCACAATCATTTTTATCTTGGTAATATATCTGGCTCAAATAATAATAAATATCTGCATGGTAAGTCGGACACAGTCTTTCCAACTCAAGAAAATATTTTTCCGGGAAGTCCATACTACCACCCATAGAAGATTTTCTTCTAAATGAAGATTTAGCTAATTCCCATATACAAGGAATACATTCTTCTTCCAATTTTAAAGTTTCTAGAAGAAATTTTACCCTGTTTTTATAATCGTACTTTTTATAATTCTTAGCTTTTGAAAATAGTTTTTCTACACTAGATGGAATTTCTACGTCGCATTGAGAATCTTGAGCTAAAAAATTTCCATAAAAATATATAAATATGAAAACTAAGAATATGTTACATTTATTAATCAACAAGCTTAATTTCATTTTCTGAATAAGCAACAATTGCAGCAACAGTAGCGTCTCCAGTGACGTTTACAGTAGTTCTACACATATCTAAAATTCTATCTACGGCAAAAACTAGACCAATACCTTCCACTGGAATTTGTGGGAATAAACCCAAAACAATAGTCAACATCACCAATCCAGCTCCAGGAACTGCTGCTGAGCCAATAGAAGCAAGTGTAGCTGTGACTAGAATCGAAAGTTGATCAGTCATTGATAAATCTATATTAAACGATTGCGCAATGAAAACTGCTGCTACAGCTTGATACAAACTAGTACCATCCATATTTATAGTAGCTCCTAAAGGCAAAACAAAACTTGAAATTTTTTTTGAAACGCCTAATTCTTCTTCCACTCTTTCCATAGTTAATGGCAGAGTCGCAGCACTAGAGCTTGTTGAAAAAGCGAGAAGTTGTGCTGGTGAAATAGCTTTAATAAATCTCACGAATTTAACTTTGGCAAAACGCCTAATCAAAAATGGATAAACTATAAATACCATTATTGCCAATCCAATAATTACAGTGAGACTGTAAATGCCTAAACCAGATAATATTTGAAAAGCAAAATTTAAGTCTCCTTCAGACACTTGTACCAAGACACCAGCCAATAACGCAAAAACACCAATTGGAGAATACAACATTATAATATCTACTATTTTAAGAATAATTTCATTAATACTTTCAAAAAATATTCTAGCCGGATTGGATTTGCTTTCTGGTATCATCACCATAGCAATTCCAAATAAAATAGCAAAAAAGATTACCTGAAGCATATTTCGATTATCAGAGGCACTTACCACAAAATTACTTGGCACTAAATCCACTAATGGCTGTAAAGGACCATTTTCCTTAGTAGCACTTGCCACCTCTAACTTTTCTTGAGATTTGTTAGAATATTTCTCTACTAATTTAACTCTAGTTTCATCATTAATGAATTTGCCTGGCTGAATTGTATTTACCAAAAATAAACCAATTATAATTGCTATAACAGTCGTGGAAATATAAATAAATATTGATTTTCCTCCCATTTTACCAAGAGTTCTTATATTATTCATCGATGCAATTCCTACAATCAACGATACTAAAACAAGTGGAACAGCTAATAACTTTAAAGCATTTATAAATATTTGACCAAATGGAGATATCCAATCTTCAGTAAAATCAATCCATCCTTGAACAGTGGCCAAAATACTATATGCCAATCCTAATACAAGTCCAATAATAATTTGAATATAAAGTGGAATTTTCTTTTTCATAAAGTTTATAGCTTACTTGTTCTATTTCTTAGGAGATGATCTGCCAATACTATAGCAGCCATAGATTCAACGATAGGAACAGCTCTAGGGACTACGCAAGGGTCGTGTCTTCCTTTTACACTTATCTCTACATTGTTTTTTTCTTTGTCTACAGTGTTTTGTTTGCTCATAATAGTTGCTACAGGCTTAAAAGCAACTTTAAAATATATATCTTCTCCATTAGAAATACCTCCTTGAATTCCTCCTGAGAAATTTGTTTTAGTAGAAATCTCACCATTTTTGGTGATAAATTCGTCGTTGTGCTCAGAACCTGTCATTTTTGAACCACTAAATCCTGAACCATATTCAAACCCCTTGACAGCATTGATAGAAAGCATTGCTTTGCCTAAATCTGCATGTAACTTGTCAAAAACAGGCTCCCCTAGTCCAGGCTCAACTCCACTTACAATACACTTGATTTGTCCACCAACAGTATTTCCTTTAGATTTTAACTCAGTAATTAAATTTATCATTTTGTCAGAAGCATCAGCATCTGGACATCTTACAATATTTGAATCATAATCTTTAGTTAAATCAATGTTCTTTTCATCGGCAAAAATATTTCCAATACTTGAAACATATGCTGAAATTTTTATTCCATAATTATTTAAAAATTGTTTGGCTATGGAACCGGCAACAACTCTACAGGCAGTTTCTCTAGCAGAAGATCTTCCCCCTCCACGATAGTCTCTTAAACCATATTTTTCTTCATAGGTGTAATCCGCATGAGATGGTCTAAATACATCTTTAATATTACTGTAGTCTTTGGATTTGGAATTGATATTAGGAATTAAAAATCCAATTGGAGTTCCCGTAGATTTACCTTCAAAAACTCCGGAAAGCAATTGCACTTTATCATCTTCTTTTCTAGAGCTAGTTACTTTGCTTTGTCCAGGTTTTCTTCTATCTAAATCTTTTTGAATTAAGTCCTTATTTATTTCTAATCCAGCTGGACAACCATCTATAATCCCACCAATCATGGAACCATGCGACTCTCCAAAAGATGTAAGTTTAAATAAATTTCCAAAAGTGTTCCCCATAATAAAATACTAATATAGGGTAAAGAATTATTAGACTAAAGATTGTCAATATATTCATTTATAGTTACTGCATCCTTATAGTCCATAACATGGAAATAAAAACAAAACCAGCATTGACCATTATTATCGGATTCTTGAAAAAAATCAAAATTATTATTTAAGATAAAAAGTGGGTGATTCATTATTTTAAGTTGAATTTCTTTAGTATTAGATTTTTCATTAATCGCTATTCTACTATATACTCTTTTTAAGTTCCCTTTAAACAATTCAAAACTCCCATTGAAAACATCTTTGTATTTAATTTTCAACCTTTCTCCCTTAATAGTTAAAATTTCAAAATAAGAGGAAGAATAGGAAACTAATTTTCCTTCTTTACCATTAACTAAAAGGTTATTACCTAAAATATATCCGTACTGAAAAGCAAAAATTATCCCAAGAAATAAATTCTTTAGATATTCCCAAAGTAAAGCAAGTAGTATTAATGCAACACTCCCTGCAATTACAATATTATTATTAACTACATCTGCGACCTTTAAAAAGATAAATAAGATCCAAATGAGGTAGACAAGGACATCATAAAAAAATAAATACTTTTCATAGAAAGATTTACTTTTCAATGAAAATGCTAAAAATCTTCTTATTAGAATAATTGACCCCAATAATAATAACAGCTGAAAAACAAAATTAAATATGTAAGGCAATACTGTCAATTGGCAATCAAATTTTTATTACTAAAATACAAATGTAAATACGGAATTACGTACTGACTAATCTCTATGTAGCTCCCATCAATTGAGAGAATATTCTCAGCTTTAAAAAAAGAAATATATTCTGCTATTAATGCCTCATCCCAGTTAGAAAAATATTCTTTAAGATATTTTAAATCTATTTTTTTATGATGAAAAACATGAAGTAAAACCATAATTTCTAAATTATTTAAAACATCTGGGAAGGTGGTTTTAAAGTCATTAGAAAATTCAAAACTATTGGTTTCATTTTTAACGATTGAAGCTATCCAAAAATTATTAAACCAACCTATATTGCCGTTAGTAATTGTATTAATTTTATTAAAATTTAATGCTGATCTTAAGGACTTTGAAAAGTTGATTTTATTGCCTTTGCTATAAATATCTATTCCTGCAAGACTATTTTTATATTTCACAATTCTTTCCAATTGTTTTTTAGAGAAATCAACAGTAGAGATATATTTTGAAACATATTTGTCAATCTCAGAATTGATTTTTAAGTGACTCAGGAAGTTGTTATTAATTTCTATTATAAATACTAATTTATTTTCGTACTGTTTGAAAATTTTCAACCAATTATTGATGGCATTATATCCATTTGTATTTTTTCTCCACCATAAATCAAAATCATTTAAGAAAACAATAGAGCCATTATCTAATATCTCCAAATCAATTAATTTTGAAGAAGTATCATTTACCTTATGCAACAGTTTTGGCAATTGCTTTTCAACAGAACTAGTGAAAATGTAATTTGGAGAATCAACTTCGAAACAGTTCTTTTCTTCAAGAGATTCAATAAGGTTATTAAAAATATATGTTTTTCCTGATTTAGATTCTCCAGAAACCACAATAACATTTTGACTTTTAATGGATTTCGAGGCAATGGACCTTTTAATATCGTGAATTTTACTTTCTATAAATTCAGAAAAAAAAGTGTTTTGCTTTGTACTGTTGGTAAATAACTGAAGGTATAATTTAGGCAGATTATCAAGCTGAGTTTTTGTGGGAGTACATTCTTGGACAAAGTTTCTAATTATTTTAATTTTATCAGACTGTGAACGAAGTTCTTTTACAGGCTCCTCGATTGAAACTAAATCAACAAAGGACAAGAATTTTTCAGAAAAGAAATTCTGAATATTAATCAATCCTGAGTTGGAAGATGAAGAACTTGAATCCACATACTTTTTAGACTCATTAGACATTAAGAAATGGTAATCGGAGAATTTTCTAGCGTTTATTTTTAGATCCTCAAAATATGAATTCAGTCTTTCATTTTTTAAGTTAAAAGTCATTTTAAAATCTTCAATTTTGGAGATCAATTTTTTCTTCGCATCTTTTATTAATTCTGGACTTTTTTGATTATCCATAGTAAATAATATAAGTTTAAAAGAACTTATTAATTCTTCAAATCCCTCAGAAAGCCAATCTTTATAATCCTTAGCAGCATTGTTTATGGGGAAAATAATATTTTCATTATACAGGAACTGGAGACTACTTTTTAAATTGAATTTTTGTTCTGATAAATTATTTTGTTTGAGCAGAAAATTATCTAGAGTTTCTGGTGAATAAAGATTTATTTCAGACGGTATTTTATCAAAAATATCCTCGTTAATAATCATCCAATTGTTGGGTTCTAAAAATCTTATAATACTACCAAAAGTTCTTTCTAATTTATCAATCCAATTATTGATATCTAATTGTTTTTTTAGTAATGATTTTTTGGAGGATACTTTAATTAATTCATCTATTTGAAAAAAAATGTTTTTATTAAAAATAATTGAAAGCTCGTTAATTTGCTTAATTGCCAAATTTTCAATTATTGTAGAGCAACAATATAAGGCTTTAAAATTATGGAATATAAATACATTCATAGATAATCCAAAAGGAAATTCTTCTATTTGATTCCATTTTTTTATATATGTTTTAGAGTTAAAATCATCTTCTCTATTTTCTACTAATAACTTGACATTATTCTCACCAACATCTTTAATAACAGCATTTATAAGCTTGGTAACTAGTAAATTTAATTCTTCATTTAGTTCAGAGAAAATTTCTTTATTAACCGAATTCAAAGCAGGAAGTATTTCCCTCTTTATTCCTTGTCTAATAAAATCCTTGTATGAACTTATATATCTAATGTGAATGCTGCCAAAAACTCTTAATAGTTGATCAAAATGTGGTACGAAGTTATTTTTAAGATGAAAATCAAATAGTTTGACAGCTGGTAAAATCACAAAAATATCTTTACCACCATTTAAGTAACTGGTTTTCAACTTTTGGTTGTAAGTACTAAAAAATAAATTTTTATTTTCTAGAAATTCTAATGAATACTTAAAGTTGATTTCTGTAGGGATTTTAGATAAAAAATCGTTGATTAAATTAAAATAGTTCTCAATGTTTTTTAGAGTGCTATGTTCTAAATCATCAGCAATATTTTTTACTTTATCTGTATTGTATAAATGTGTTTTTAATTCGTCTAATAATTTGGAGTTGTTGTAGACATTAATATAATATTCCTCAAATTTAACTATAGAGGATTGTAGCTCGCTTATAAAAGTTTGATTTATTTGCTTTAGTTTTTGGTGCCAAATATTAGTATGATGGTCAAAATCATCATCAAAAGAACTAATAATAGAACCACTAATTTTTTCCTTAAGAATTATTTTTTTTGGGTTTTTAATGGTTTTTGAATCAATTTCAGGTTTATAATCGTCTTGAAAGCTGTTGGATGCTTCAAGAAATAATACCGAACCTATTTCACCAAACAAGTCATTTGAAGATTGAATAAATTTTTTCTCAGTGCCTACTTTTAATTCTGGTATTCTAATTAGAATTAAATCTGTTTGATGGCTTTTAATCCTTATGTATTCATTAATATCTTTTTGCTCTAAATAATTATTGATTACATGGAATTCGGCATTCATTCGTTTTCTATCAATAATAGAGTTTATTTTACTTTCAATTTTATCAGAACTAGTGTTTTTGGAGTTGACAAAGTATATTTTGAGGACTGCTTTTTTCCATTTTTTTGAAGCTCTTAAAAACTTAACTAATTGAAGAGATAATTCATTTTCTTTATTAAATCCATCCCACCATAAATCAATGGAACTAAAATTTCCAAATCCTCTTTTCTGATCGTAATCAAGATAAAGAATGTTGTAATCTAAGTCTTTAAGCTTCCGAGTCATTTCACTAAACCATATTGGATCTTTAGTATTCTTGGCCCAACCCATTAACACAGTATTTGGATCCACACCTGAAAACCCGTAAGTTGTAGCGATAGATTCGATACCTTTAAATACATTTTGACAATATAACTTTCTATGAAAAATAGAATCGTCAATTAATAAATCATCTTTGGTATTTTGATGAGATTTTGGAAACAAAACTTTTGCAGATTTTGTCTCAATTAAATCAAAATTAGATACCATACCAGCTCTTCCAATAATAGATTTTCCAAAGTTTATCAAATGAGGTCTATTTACAGTTCCTCCACTAAAAAGTAAAATATTAGGTTGCCAATTTCTTTTATGAACAGTCTTTTTCTGAAGATTTTTCAAAGCTGTTTTCACAACAGTATTCCATACACTTAACCAAACATCACCAGTCCCAAGAACTAGATCTTTCTTAGACAGCCAAAACCAAAAAATCATCATAAATAAAACTGCTATTAGAGTAGCTCCAAGATTTAATTGAATCATTAAAAGCAAGGTTGAAATCGCTCCTAAAAGAGAAATCCATATCGGAAGTTTAAATTTTGGTCTGAAATCAGGACTAGACCATTGTTCTAAAAAACAAGATATATTTATAAATAAATAAGCTGCCATGTAAAACATTGCAACTAGTTCTGCAATTACATTTAGCTCACCAATAAGAATACCAATTTCAGCAATTATAAAAGTTAGAAACAAGGCATTTCTAGGTTCTTTATTTGAGCCTGATTCTTTGGAAAATATGTTTGGGGTTATTTTATCCAATGACATTGCCTGCAGTATTCTAGGACCTCCTAAAATTCCTCCTAAGGCTGAAGATAAAGTGGCGCCCCAAACTCCACCAAGAACTAAAAGTGGAATAGCTCCAAACTCAATTAAAACATTGTTATTAGATCTAAGGAATTGTCCATCTATATTATAGTAAATAAAAAGAGAGAGTAATATATATATAATTAAACCAATAGATATTGACAACATTGTTCCCCACGGTATAGATATCTTAGGATTTTTTAAATCTCCACTCATAGCAACTCCAGCTGTAAATCCAGTAACTGCAGGAAAAAAAATCCCAAATAAAGTAGCAAAACTCGGAGATTCTATTATGTCTGAACCTACCTTCAAGTTCTCAGAAGAACCTAAGAAAACTGATCCTAAAGAAAGCACAATTAGTCCCAGAATAACATATTGAATCTTTAAAGCAAAACTTGTACTTATGTAGGCAATTATAAGAACTATAATTAAAGCAAAAGACCCGAACAGTCGAAGTTTATTGATGGATATTCCGTTAATAGCCCAATCTTCATTGATTATTGGTATTAGACTCTCTGAAAAACCAATTAAATAAAGCGAAATACTAAAAGCAGTAGCAATAAAAATAGTTAGTCCTATAGCCCCGCCTATTGGAAGACCAAGACTTCTTGTAAGCATATAATAAATCCCACCTTTGTCAATTTTTTTATCTGTTGCAATGGAAGAAACACTAAGACCAGTAGTTACAGAAATTAAGTGAGCAAAAAATATAATACTTATAAACTGAAGGATACTTGATGAATTTCCTACGACACTACCAAGCCTCATATACATAATGACTCCTAAAATTGTTAGTAAAGAAGGAGTCAAGACACCACTAAAAGTTCCAAATTTTTTTGACTTGCCATTAAAAGAATGAAATTTATTAATAAATATGCTAAAAGGAAATTATATTACAGTCATTAATTAAAACAAATA
>MDSY01014763.1_pt1 | contig 48200 bp, 43 predicted proteins | sample 811131 | NCBI WGS metagenome assembly MDSY01 (sample SAMN05326643, study PRJNA326480) | marine metagenome | isolation source: seawater | place: Atlantic Ocean: South West | collected 2010
CATACGGGTAATCCGCGCCATACGTCTCGGCATGATACCGCGCCGTCGCACCGTCCTCGAACAGCATCGTGTTCTGGTACCATTCGGCATACGGTGTATCTGCAAATGAGGCAGCCTGCTCAGGTTCCCCCATCTCTCCCATCGAAACCTTGTGTGGGGCGAAGGCCGGGATCGAGTACGGCCCCCAATGAATGAAGACACCGAACTTGGCATCAAGGAACCAGTCCGGCACCTCGTGGGATGACAGGCTCTCGGCGGTTGGCTCGTAAGCCTGCTTCGGGTTTGGGGCGGGGGAGGAATCGTCGCGCATCAGCCAGCCATCTCTTCTGCCCACACTTTGCCGTGCGGGAATTCATGATCGGCGATGCTTTGCGGAAACAGGTCAACCGAATATCCTGGCGCCGACGGCGCGATATACCGTCCGTTCCGGGTTTCGATCGGGTTTACAAAATGCTGGTGCAGGTGCGCCGCATGTTCGATCACCCGGTCCGTCATGGTGCCGGAGATGCAGACGAAGTCGATTATGGACAGGTGCTGGACGTATTCGCAAAGGCCGACACCACCGGCATGCGGGCAGACAGGCACACCGGCCTTGTCCGCCATCATCATCACCGCCAGGACTTCATTGACCCCAGCCAGACGGCAGGCATCGATCTGGCAGAACCCGATCGCGCCCGCCTGGAGGAACTGTTTGAACATCACGCGGTTGTGGGCGTGCTCCCCGGTTGCCAGCAGCACGGGCGAAACCTGCTCCGCAATGGCCTTGTGGCCGAGAATGTCGTCAGGGCTGGTCGGCTCTTCCACCCAGTAAATATCGTAAGGCGCCATGGCCCGGATGGCCTGCACGGCATCGTCAACATCCCAGACCTGATTGGCATCGACACTCAGACGAACGTCCGGGCCAAGCGTGTCACGGAACAGTTTGCACCGGCGCAGATCCCCCTCCAGGTCTCCACCGACCTTGATCTTGAAGTGCCGCCAGCCTTCGGCATGGGCGGCGCGCAACCGGCGCACGATTTCTTCATCCGTGTACCCAATCCAGCCTGCCGACGTCGTATAGGCGGGATATCCGTCGCGGATCAGAGCCGCCGTTCGGTCCGCCCTACCGCCAGCCTGTTGCGTCAGCCGGTCCAGCGCTTCGGCTTTTGGAAGATAGTCGGATATGTGCCGGAAATCGATTGCCGAGACGATGCGCTCCGGCGGCATTTCGCTGACATATCTCCACAGGGGCTTGCCTGCGCGTTTGGCCAGGGCATCCCACACCGCATTGATGAGCGCGGCCGCAGCAAGATGCACCACCCCCTTCTCCGGACCAAGCCAGCGATACTGGCTGTCATTGAGGAGAAGCCGGGACGCAAGCCCCAGATCTTCTTCAAACTCGTCCAGTTCGCGGCCAATCAGGTGCAGGCCCAGACCTTCGATTGCCGACACACACAGATCGTTTCCGCGGCCGATGGTGAAGGTCAGGCCATTCCCGTCCGGATCTCCCCCTCTCATATGGAGGGTCGCATAGGCACAGGAGTAATCCGGATCGGGATTCATGGCATCTGAGCCATGGCTGTGGCGCGACGTTGGAAAGCGAATATCCCGCGCTTCGATTCCGGTGATCACGATCCGCTCTCCAGTTTGAATGACTGGACGGCGGTATCTGCCCATGCGGGGACGGTGAGGGAGAAGCGGCCGGCATCGACCGACCAGGCAGAGACCTCGCCGCCATACTGCGTCACCGAGGTGACGGGCCCCAGCCCCTCCGGCAGAGTAATTTCCAGCGTCTGCGCCTCCGGCACGCCGAACACATGCAGGTAGAGCTCTCCGTCGCGGCGTGTTGCGCCGACCGGGACGCCGCCGGCCTCGCGTTCCGGCAGCTCAACCGGCCGCGTCCCGAGGATCGACGGACCGGCTGTCTCAAGCCACGCCCCCGCCGCTTCAAGCCGCTCCGCCTGCCCCGGCGGGATCACAGTGTCCCCCCGCGGGCCGACATTCAGCAGAACATTCCCGTTGAAGCATGCCGCCCGCGCCAGCATCGCCACGAGGTCGTCGCGCGTCAGATAATCGGTATCCGTCTCGTTGCGATTGTACGCAAAGGAGTGCCCCATGCCCCGCGTCGTCTCCCACACAAAGGGCAGGATCCGGTCGAACATACCGTATTCCGGCGTGCGCACATCCCAGACCGCAGGTTTTGGCGGCAGCAGGCCTGTCAGACCCTCCGGCTTGTCGAACGCATCGGCCGGCAGCTGACCGTCCGGCGCGATCCAGCGGTCATTCGTCAGCCCCTCCGGCACCGTGTTGTAGTATTTCGCCAGCACATCATACGAGGCCTGCGCCGACGGATAGGCGATGTCGTTCCAGAGATAATCCGGACGATAGCGCGTGATCAGTTCTTCATACTGGGCCGTGGCATAATCCGTATACCCTTCAGCCTCGCCCGGGATGGAGGTCATGAAGTCCATGAAGCTCTCGATCCGCTGGTGCTTGAACGTCCAGTCCACGCCCCCGGAATAGTAGACGCCGAACTTCAGACCCTCGGCCCGCACTGCCTCCGCAAGTTCGCCAACCACATCCCGCTCGGTATGCCAGCCAGGCCGGTTCGGGTTCTCCACCTCGCTCGGCCACAGGGTAAACCCGTCATGATGCTTGGTCACCAGGACCACATAGCCCGCCCCGGACCGGCGGAACACACGCGCCCAGGCCACCGGGTCCCAGCCGGACAGCGACGCGTTGAACGCCTCGCCGAACCGCTCATACGGGTAATCCGCGCCATACGTCTCGGCATGATACCGCGCCGTCGCACCGTCCTCGAACAGCATCGTGTTCTGGTACCAGGCTGCGTAGGGGGTGTTCGCGAAGCCCTGTTTTTCATCTGCAGGGTCGATCTTGTCGATGGCCAGCTTGTGCGGGGCAAAAGCCGGGATCGAGTACGGTCCCCAGTGGATGAAGATGCCGAACTTCGCATCCAGGAACCAGTCCGGAACCTCGTGGGATGACAGGCTCTCTGCCGTAGGCTGATAAAGCGCCTTGTCAGACATTCGGACCATCCTCGCGCATTCTGTTACGAATGCAGCAGCATTGACTGCTGTCCATGTCCCTGTTCCTCCCTGTTCGCGATCTCTGTCTTGTCGCTCTGGTTGAATTGCTAAACCAGTTGCGTTTTATATGCAAGCAGCTTGTTCGTATATGAACCTTATTGACCGCGCGGAAAGTGGCTGGGAACACGACAGGCGAACGGCGCGCACAAGCCGGACAAGACGCACCGGCCGGCACACAATCGTCCGGTCACCCGGGAACGAAACGATACGAGGAAACCCCGATGCAACGCATGGCATTCATGATCCGGCTGAAGCCTGAAAAGATACCGGAATACAAAGACTTGCACGCAAATGCCTGGCCGGGGATCCTGAAACAGATCTCCGCCTGCAATATCCGCAACTACACGATCTTCCTGCGCCAGCCGGAAAATCTGCTGGTCGGCGTCTACGAATATCACGGCGATGACTATGACGCGGACATGGCCAGGATGGGCGAGGATCCGGAAACCCGGAAATGGTGGGCCCTGACCGATCCCTGCCAGATGCCGCTCGAATCAGCGGGTCCCGGCGAGTGGTGGAGTCCGCTGGAAGAGGTGTTTCACCATGATTAGCGCCAGACCATAGCGGATCATGCCGGACCATGACGGACGACCAGATGTCCTGACCTGACTGAAACCGGACTAGGCCGCGCCTGCCTGCACATGCCCGAGCGCCGCGGATATCCGCGCGGCGGCAGCCGCCACCATTCCGGGTGCCTCTGCCAGGGACACCCTGGCGCGGCGGGTCACGACAAACGGCACCGTGAGGCTGGCGACCGCCCCGCTGCTGGCCGAGTCGAAAATCGGTGCGCCGATATCTGTCACGCCGTCCACCATCCGCGACGGCATGGACACGTGCCCGGTCTCCAGCACCGATGGGGCATTCGCCTGGAGGGCTTTGATCTCTTCCGCAGACACCCCGCCTGCCTTCAGGTCCTCAACCATTTTCTCGCGCTGGAACGGGGTCGCGAACGAGAACAGCACCAGGCCCGAAGCGGATTTCATGATCGACCGGCGGTGCCCGAGCCGGACACTGAACCCGACATCATCCGGGCTTTCCGTCCGGGCGATCACGACGATCTGATCGAAGCTGACCACGGCAAGCTGAATGGACTGCATCATCTCCGCCGCCAGTTCCGACATCACCGGCAGGGCCGCCTGGTGCAGGTCGGCCTTGGGCGGAGACCGCATCCCGACCTCGAACAGGCGGTTCGACAATTGCAGCTTTTCCGGATCGTCCGTACGCTCAACATAGCCGCGCATTTCGAGCACGACGACCATGCGGTAAATCTCGCTCCGCGACCGGCCGAGACTCCGTGCAATGTCGGATATGGATTGGGGTGTCCGCATGCCGGCCAGGCATTCGAGAATGTCGAGCCCCTTTTCGAGCGCGGGTGCCTTATAGGGGGCTTCTGCCATTCTTTGCCCATCTTTACCGGCCGGCCCACCGCCAGCCTTTGTTTCATATATAAAATTGTATGCCACAGGTGCTTCACCCATGCAATAAGGGGGCCGGTCCGTCTTCACGCCACAGCGCCGCTCCGGACAGGGCTACGGACAGGGCCAGCGACAGGATCAGGTTATGCCTCCAGCAGGGTCCGCGCCGCTGCCTCCCCCATGCGCATCGCCTCTTTGACCTCAGCGGCCAGCTTCCCCCGGCGCGGATTTTCCACCCACCTCTGAAGTGGCAGGACTGCACTCGCCAACAGCAGGCCCGCCACGATATCGGGGCGTAGTTCCTTTTGACGGTCCAGACCGAACTCCGCCGCCACATAGTCGGCGATCACGGACTTTCGCTCCCGGTCATATTCCGACCATGCGAAGGCCAGTTCATCATCCGTGGCGAGAGCATACCACAGCGTGTGGGCGGGCTTGGGGCTCGCTTCGAGCATCTCGGCCAGTGCCAGCGTTTCCGACGTCACGAACGCGAATACGGATTGCGTTTCACGGCTCTGGAACGCGCGCGCCCGCAAATCGTCCAGCTCGCCGGCGGCAAGGCTGCGCGCAAGTTCGCTTTTTGACTTGAAGTGTGTGAACAGGGTCGTGACATGCACGTCCGCACCATCGGCGATCGCCTGCATTGTCGTCGGGCCATACCCTTCGGTGCTGAAGAGGCCGGCAGCCACCTCAAGCAGTTTCGCCCGCGTCTTGCGGCGACGCTCCGTCCGCCGCGGATACCGGATTTCGGCATCCGGCTGAGACACTGCGCCCACGGCAGATCCTGACTTTTTTGTCGTGGGTCGTTTCGACATACTACCTCACTTTACCCTGCCCGGCCCCGGGCATTCTAACAACACTGACGGCAAGGCGCGACACGGCCGGGCACAGGCCTTCAAATGCGTACACCTGATTAGTCCGTTCCCCTGCGAACGATTTGCATATTCCGGTCACGCTGTCCCCCTCTGCTCGTTTGATCCGGCAGCCTGCTTCTTCGCAAGAGCCTCGACTGCATTTTGATGGCTCTCACGGGAAACAGGATAGAAGCTCATGCAGACCAGCGCGACGGACGTGAAGCCCAGCGTCACCAGCGCAAACACGATGGCGAGATTATCTACCGTAACCGCATCAACCTGTCCCGGTTTGGCATCCTGCGGAAAGCCCACCAATGTCAGCACCAGGCCGGAAAACAGTATGCCCATGCCGGACACGGTCTTGTTTACGAACGAAGTTGCCGAAAAGATCAGCCCTTCTGACTGGCGCCCTGTCGAAAGCAGGATCTGTTCGGTGACATCCGCCACCATCGACACGGTCAGAATTGCGGCCGCGACCACCGCCATCGCCACGATCGTGAAGAAGCCGAACAACAGAACGAGGAGCGCCGGATCCCCATTCGGCGGAAACAGGCCCGCCAGCCGCAGGCCAATCGGCGTGACGATTGCGGCCAGCGTCAGGGCATAGAGCGCCAGTGTGGTCCACTTTTTGCCGAACCGTTTCGACAGCGGCAGGACGATCACGAACGCCAGCACCACGCCGAGCAGGCCGCTGGATGTCAGCAGGGCAATCTGGTCTGACGACAATTGCCAGAAATAGGTTTGCATATAGATCAGCAGCGCGGCGTTCAGCCCACCGGACATGGACCCGAAAATGCTGCCGATCAGGATCGGTGCATTGACCCGGTGAAACAGGGTTCCGGCCATCTCCTTCACCGTTTTCAGCAGGCTTTGCCGCGGCGGCGGCGGTGGAAGCGGAAGCCCCGCAATGCGGCGGTGCGTGCCGATGCTCGAAATGAAAATGGCCGTCGCCATCAGCGGGGCGGAGATCCAGGCATACCGGGCATAGCCCGAGGCATCGAGCAGTCCGCCGGGCGCCGCAGGATCATCGGCAAAAATGACCGCGAACACGAAGACGCCCATCAGGATGCCGCCGACCACCCCGAAGAAGAAGCGGAAAGAGACAAGTTCCGTGCGCTCGTCATAATCCTGGGTAAACTCCGCCAGAAGCGCTGTGGACGGAATTTCGTAGACACCGATCATGACCCGGGTCGCGCTTGCCACCAGGAGGAGGTAAGCGAACAGAACCGTGTCGGACGCCCCCGCTGGCGGCAGCCAGAGCAGGAAGTAGAAAATGCCGACCGGCAGAACCGAGGCATACATGAAGGGATGCCGGCGCCCCCATTTGCTGCGCAGGGTGTCCGACCATTGACCGACGACCGGATCAAGCACGGCGTCGGCGACCATGGCGATCATGATCGCCATGCCGACCCAGGCCGCCGGCAAGCCGACAACCTGATTGTAATAGATCATCAGCAGGGCATTGAAGCCGTTGTCCTTGATTCCGAACGCAATGGTGCCGACCCCGTAGACCAGTTTCGTGGCCCACGGGACCCGCTGCTTCCCGACGGCTTCTCCCTGCCCCATGACGGCCCCTAGAAGTGCATCTGGAGCTGGACGCCGAAGGTTCGCGGCGCGGTGAGATAGTAGGTTTTCGAAATGCCGGAGGGCAGCACCCTCACCGCACCGGTTGCGCCATCATACCCCTGTTCGTCGAACAGGTTCTTCACATAGCCGACAACCCGGAACGCATCCGACTGGCTGGTCCAGACGCCGACCAGGTCGATCTGGCTGGATGAAGGTGTCTGCGTGTAGTCGCGATTGAAGATGCCGTGATAGGTTTCATCCTGCCAGGAATAATTGGCCGACAGGGTCAGGTCTCCACGGTCCCCGAGCGGCACATCATAGCTGGCATTCACGCCGATCTTGTTCGGGACGGTCCGCGGCAGCATCTCGCCCTTCAGGCTTTGCGGCTGGTTACCATTGGAGTCGGGGGTTCCGACCGGCTGGGCACCAGGCTGCAGACCGAGCGGGTCCGCCACATCGATGAAGCAACAGGCGTCCTGAACCTCGGAGTCGTTGTAGGCATAACTCATGAGAATCCGGACATTGTCTGCCGGGGTGAAGCGCGCCTCCAGCTCCAGTCCCTGCGCTTCAGCATCTGCGATGTTGAAGAATCGGGTCCGCGTGATGCCGTTCTCCACCACGTCCAGCGGAACCTGCAAGCCATCATAGGAATAGTGATAGGCCGTTGCATTCAGCTGCAATGTGCTGCCGAAGCCTTTCTTCACGCCCAGCTCAAATGCGTCCAGCAACTCTTCGTCGGTTTGCGGGAACTGGCTGATGCCCCCCGCATTGAAGCCGCCGGATTTGTAGCCCCGGCTATAGCGGAAAAAGTAGTTGGTCTGATCATCCGGCTGCCACTGGATGCCCGCCACGCCGGACAAGGCATTCCAGGCATTGGCGAGCTGCCGGCTGGCCAGGCCTGTCGCCGGATCGATCGTGACACTGCTGTCCACGCCGGCGGCCGGCGCGAAGGAAATCGATGCCGCCGTCAGGTCTACCGCAGGGGCCAGCGCCCCCGACCCGCCAAGGGTGAGACCGGGCACAATGCCGTACCCGATCACACGGACCGCCTCGGAACCGGACTTTTCGTCCATGGAATACCGGAGGCCGCCCGTCAGCGTGACGGTGTCGGTCAGGTCGTAGTCCATTTGTCCGAACACGGCATAGGATTCCGTATTCAGATCGGACAGGGCGGTGACATAGTCGCCGTCAGGATTGGGCGCTGCGGCGATCGGCGCCAGGATCTGCGGCTGGTCTGCATTGCCGAAGTGGGATTCCTGATGGAAATCCTCCTCATAGGCATATGCCCCCACGATCCACCAAAGCCCGTCATCATTGGTCGACTGGGCTGTCAGTTCGTGGCTCCAGAAGGACCGGTCCTCGATATAGCCGAAGGTGCGGGAAGGATAGATCGTCGCCGCGCTGCAGACCGGGCCGAGATTCTCGATCAGCCACTGGCAGTTCGGCCCGCCGGTCAGGAGCTCACCGGCCAACGGGTTCGCCGCATCGAGCGGGTACGTGTAGGAGGTGATGCTCGTCCCGTCATCGTCCCGGAACGAGTCATAGTAATATGTCCGGTAGCCGCCGAGATATTTGATGTCGATCGTTGGCAGGCTCCACGTCGCCACGGTGGCAATGCCGTAAGCATCGTCGAGTTCCGAGTGCGTCGGCGTGTTCACGTTGAACTTGCGGATATCATCGGCACCGGGGTTCGACACCGCGTTCCCTTCCTGCGTATAGCCCGGCACGAGGTAGCCGAATGCCGCCCCCGGGGTGAGGTAGCCGGTCGGGAACGGGAACAGGTCATAGGGGCTGCCCAGGTTCGTGGTCCTGTTGCGCAGCGTGCTGTTGGTGGTATCCGCCTTGAACCAGACTGACAGCGAGTCCGTCACATCGGCATCGAGCTGGAACTCAAGATAGGTGGTCTCATTGGCGCCGGCTTCGCTCGGCCCGCCCGCCACATTATCGAAATAGCCGTCATCCTGGTTCTGGTATGACCCGCCCAGTTTCGCCCGCACCCCCTCGCCCAGCGGGCCTGAGACGCTCGCCTCGACAGAGGTCGTCCCGAAATTGCCGACCGTGAAACGGATATCCCGCGCCAGCGTGTCTTCCGGGCGTTTGGAGATGACGTTGATCGCACCGCCGATGGAGTTGCGTCCATACAGCGTGCCTTGCGGGCCGCGCAGCACTTCCACCCGCTCAATGAAAAAGTCGCTCTTTGCAACAGCGGACGTGGACGAGTCATAGATTCCGTCGGAATAGGTCGCGACGCCGGGGTCTGACCCGTTGGTGTTCGTCTGACGCCCCACGCCCCGGACAAACACCCGATCATCCCCCGCAGAGAAAGACAGGCTTGGCGTGAAACGGGCAAAATCGGACAGGTTCTCAATCGCGAGTTCCTGTCGGACATCTGCTGTATACGCCGTCACGGAGACGGGCACATCGTTGAGATCCTGCTCCCGCTTGACCGCGGTGACAGTCACTTCATCAAGCTTCCTGATCCGGTCCTGATCTGCGTCGCCCGACTCCTCCTGCGCCATAGCGGGATGACTCACGCCAAGCGCGATCATGCTGGCGGCCACCAGCAAGTTGATCCGTTTCATTTCCTTATTCCTCCCAAAGACATTCGCCTGCTGAGTCTTCGCCCAGTCGATGAGAAGGCTAATATCGATTATTCTAGTTGTATAGTGTTAACTTGCCCTGACGTATCAGAGACGATCCAAACCCGCGCCCGGACTCTCCTGTTATCGCCAGGCCGCTGGCCGGTTCCGGACGGGCCGTCCTGCCGCTCGCGGCAATGAGTATCTCACCTGGCAGGGAGACAGAATTGCGCCGAACTCTTGCCTGTGAAGCTTATGTCAGGAGGGGGCGCGCAAGGCACGCGCGAGCTGACACCACTGATCGGCAGTGTCGAAACCCGCCGACGCGGCCGCCGGGGATGTTTGGACAAACCCAGCCCGCGCGGGCTGGGCGATCAAGGCAGCAAAGCCAGATGTTGTTCCAGATCCGAGGACAGGGACAAAAGCCGGGCCTGAGCGACCTGCAACTGGGTTGCGGCGCGGTAGCGGGCGATCTGGGCATCGCGGTATTCATTCTCCGCATCCAGAGCATCGACAAGCGTACGTATGCCAGCCGCCTGCTCCTTCTGGGCCCCCTCGGCGGCCAGCGCAGCCGCCGTCTCGGCATGCTCGGCGGCGGCCAGCGACAGGCGCCGGGCTTCGATGTCCCCCCAGAGGCCGATCACGGCTTCATGCAGCTGAAGTTCAGCCGTGCGCACATTTGCCATGGCGGCACTCCGCCCGGCCACGGCCTCACGTTTGGAGGCATTGCGCAAGCCGCCCGTCAGAAGTGGCACCTCAACTTGCACGAAGGCGCCGACGTCGCTGATCTGGTCTTCGAAGAAGAAGTAGACGTCTTCCCCGGTCGTTGCGCGGGCTTTCAGCGAGACCTTCGGGCCGAACCGGCCTTTCGCCTCCGTCACCCGGTGCCCGGCAGAGATTTCCGCGGCGCGGGCCGCTGCAAGGTCAGGATTCTTGGACATCACGCGCGACAGGGCAGCCTGCATGTCTCCACCGACCACTTCACCGAGTTCTGGCGGTTCCTGCGTCACGGCATGGTCAACACCGGTCAGGCGCGCCAGGCGTGCCCATGCGCCGGACAGCGCCGCACGGGCCGCTTCACGCTGGGCCTGTGCGGAGGCGAGGCGGGCTTCCGTCAGGGCGATGTCGGTACGGGTCACCTGGCCCTGATCGAACCGGGCCTGTGTTTCATCAAGGCGTATACGGAAAGTCGAAACCCGGGCTTCGGCCACTTCCACCGTCCGCTCGGCCAGCCAGGCATTCGCATAGGCCTCGAACGTGTCGAGGACGAGCGTTTCACGGGCGCCAAGCAGCTGATAACCAGCGGCGTCGCGCTGGGCTTTCGCCGCATTCACGGCTGCACCGAGGGCACCTGACTGGAAAACAGTCCACTCGGCCTGCAGGCCGGCGGAACGCGGCACCTGGGAAATCCGGTCCTGTGTGAAGTCTGTCTCGACTGCGCCCACCTGCGCCTGGAAGCCAGCCTGCAGGCCCCGGCCTGCGCGGGCAGCATCGACTCCGGCCTTGCTGCGTTCAACGCCGGCTTCGGCCTGGTCAAGTGACGGGTCGTGACTGAGGGCCTGCTGCACAGCATCGCGCAGCGAAATCGGCTGGGCCAGCGCAACAGGAGCGGCCAACGCCAGCAGGCTGACGGTGAGACGCCGGGCCAATGTCATGCTCATTTGAACGCATTACCCGGCTTCAGGCCAAGGGCCTTGAAGATCAACGCGGCCGGGCAGAAGCCCGTGAATGCGGCCTGGAACATGTTCAGCCCGGCAAAGGCCGTCAGCAGGAACCAGTACGGCGATACGAAATAGCCAAGCGCGAGGCTCAGCGACACAACAACGCCAGCGAAAGCGAAGACAGCACGATCGACATTCATGTTGAACATCCTTTGAGTTGGGTTCAGGCGCTCAGCCCGAAGGTTGACTGGATCCACCGGGACAGGCCCTCACCGGTCTGGGCACCGGACTGGTTGGCGATCAGGTCACCATCCTGCCAGGCAATCAGGGTCGGGATGCCGCGGATACCGAGCTTGCCGGCGGTTTCCTGGTTCTGGTCGGAATTCAGCTTGAAAAAGCGGACATGGTCGGCAAAGCGCGCCGCAGAGGCTTCATAGGCAGGAGCCATCATCCGGCACGGGCCGCACCATGGCGCCCAGACATCCAGCACGAAGGCACCGGTGTCGCGGGCCAGCAGCCTCTCCAGCATTGCTCCGTCGATCTCCACCGGCGTCTGCGTTGCCAGCGGCTCGTGGCACTTGCCGCACTTGCCTGCGGACAAGGGTTTCCCAGCGGCGACGCGATTGGGCGCACCGCAGCTGGTGCAGATGGCGATGGTGCCTTTGACGGTGGTGTCGACCATGACGGGCTCCTTTCCAAGCCTACTTCAGCTTGTACGTTTTCAGCAGGTTCAGCGCGGCGTTTTCGTAGAAGGTTTCGGAACGTCCGGCCTTGATCTTGCCGAGGAAGTATTTCTCGAACCCGACTTTTGCGGTGTGCACCCAGCCGCCGGAGACGGACCAGTTCACATTGCGCGGCGGGATCTGCGGCTGGGCGATGAAGGCCACACCGCCATCGCCGAAGTCGGCAATACAGATGGCGTTCCAGGTCGCTTCGTGGGTCGGTTCCTTGCCGCGGACGATCTGGCCGAGATTCTCCGCAATCGCGGTGACCATGGATTCGATCATGAAGCCCGTTTTCGGCACGCCCACGGGCACCGGCGTCTTGCCGACCGGCGGAATGGCGATGCAGACGCCCAGGCCCAGGACTTCCGGATATTTCGGATTCCGCTGGTGCTTGTCGGTTATGACGAAGCCGCGCGGATTGACGAGGCCTTCAATGTCCCGAACCGCAGGCACCCCGCGGAACGGCGGCAGCATCATCGAATACTTCATCGGAAGCTCGTGGATCTCCTTGGTGGAGCCGTCCTCGTTGACTTCCTCGACAATCATCTTGTCGGCTTCGACCTTCTGGACCTTCGCGTTGCAGATCCATTTGATGTGCCGGTCGCGCATTTCGCTTTCGAGCAGGCCCTTTGTGTCCCCCACCCCGTCGAGGCCCAGATGGCCGATATAGGGTTCGGACGTGACAAAGGTCATCGGCACCTTGTCGCGGATCTTCCGCTTGCGCAGCTCTGTCTCGATGATCATCGCGGTTTCATAGGCCGGGCCGTAACAGGAGGCGCCCTGAACCGCGCCCACAATGACGGGGCCCGGATCGTCGCAGAATGCCTCGAACGCCTTGTAGCCGGCTTCGGCATGATCGATGTGGCAGACAGATTGCGTGAACCCGCCATGTGGCCCAAGGCCTTCGATTTCATCGAAGGCCAGTTCCGGGCCGGTCGCGATGACAAGGTAGTCGTAGTCGACAAAGGACCCGTCACTCATGCGCAGGCGCTTGTTATCCGCCTCGACCTTTTCGGCCGCGCCGACGACCAATTGTACGTGGCGCTTTTTCATCGGCTTTTCGAGGTCGACAATAATGTCTTCGCGATCTCGCCAGCCAACCAGAACCCAAGGGTTCGAGGGCACGAACTGGTAGAAGTCCGTCTCATTGACCGCAATCACTTCATCTTGTCGCCGGACTTTTTTCCGAATCTCGTAAGCGGCGATCACACCGCCCAAACCTGCACCCAATACAACGATCTTTGCCATGGCCTTGCTCCCTGGGGGACTAATTATATGTTTGCGTTATCCCTTATATTCGCATTTTATAAAATGCGCATTATGTCGCATGTTTAATCTAACCGGTCACATGTATCCCGGTTTTCAAAGTACACGACGTGCGCTCGCGCGCACATAAGAGGAGTCCCTTATGGCTGATCCCCGCGACCTTTCCCCAGCAACCGTTTGTGATGGCCTCAAAGCCAGTGAGATCCTGCTCGTGGATGTGCGGGAGCCGAACGAATTTGCGTTCGAACGCATCCATGGGGCCCTGCTCCTCCCGCTCTCGACCTTCGAACCGAAGGCCATCCCGACCGATACGGGACGCAAGATCGTGTTCCAGTGCGGATCCGGCAAACGCTCACGTGCCGCGCTCGATGCCTTCCTCGCCGCGACCGGCGCCGACGCCGCGCACATGGCTGGCGGCATCATGAAATGGAAGGCGGACGGATTTCCGTGCGTCCAGATCAATCCGGCAACTGGCAAGGTAGAAGACCATGGCCGTTACTAGAACGCTCCTGCTCAGCGCGGCCTTCGCGGCCTTTTCTCTGTCGGCGGTCGCGGAAGTCATGACCGTCGAGGAATCGGTGGTGATGGACTACCGCCCTGCGGTCGCCCGGATCGAGGCGGCTGACTCTGCCACGGCCCGCTCACGGCTTCAGGGGGTCGTCTCCCGCCTGTCGATCGATGAGGGCGATGTCGTCGGTGCGGGCGATCTCGTCGCCGTCGTGACCGACGCCACCATCGCGCCCAGCATTTCCGCGCTGGCCTCGCGCATCGAAGGCCTTCAGGCGCAGATCCGTCAGGCAGAGGAAGACCTCACCCGCAACGAAGCACTTTTCGAGCAGGGCTTTTTCCCGAAAGCGCGCCTCGACGAACAGCGTACCAATCTGGATGTGCTGCAACGCAACCTCTCCTCCGCCAGGTCAGAGCGCAATGCGCTTGGCGCCCGCCAGGCCGAAGGCCGTATCCTGGCCCCGGCGGATGCCAAGGTGACCAGCGTCAATGTCGTGGAGGGGTCGGTCGTTTCGCCCGGCGAAGTCATTGCCTCATTTGCGACGGTGAACGGCGTCGTGCGCCTGTCCCTTCCGGAACGCCACGCGGCGCAAATCAGTGAAGGCGAGACCTTCGCCCTGCGCCTGCCGACCCGCGGCGACGACGTGCGCACAGCCACGATTGTCAAAGTCTATCCCGAACTGCGCAACGGCGAACTGATTGCCGACGCCACGGTGCCCGGCGGGCTCGACGCGCTGGTCGGTGAACGTGTTGACGTGCTGGCCCCGGTCGGCGAACGCCGCGCGATTCTTGTGCCGAAGGACTATGTCTCTACCCGCTATGGCGTGGACTTCGTCCGTGTCCAGGTGGGCGAACGCTTCGTCGATGCGCCCATCGCGCTCGCTGCACCGCTCGCCGACACCGAAGGCAAATATGAAGTGCTCACCGGCCTGAAACCCGGGGACAAAATCGAAAAGCCGGAGTGATCGAATGAAACCGGACGTCTCGGGTTCCATTACACGCGCGACCATCCGGTCGCCGCTGACCCCGCTCTTCCTGCTGACAGCGCTCGCCGTCGGCCTGGTCGCGTTGCTTTCCATCCCGCGTGAGGAAGAGCCGCAGATTTCCGTGCCCATGGTCGACATGATCGTGCAGGCGCCGGGGCTGAAAGCGCCGGACGTGGTGGAACAGGTCACCGAACCCCTGGAAAACATCATCAAGGCCATTCCGGACGTCGAGCATGTCTACTCGCAGAGCCGGGACGATGGCGCGATGGTCACGGCCCGTTTCAATGTTGGCACCGATGCCGATGACGCCATCCTGCGCGTGCACGAAAAGATCCGCGCGAATATGGACCGGATCCCTCCCGATGTGCCGATGCCGCTGGTCGTGGGCCGGGGGATCAATGACGTCTCCATCGTCACGCTGACCCTGTCGCCGGAGGAATGGACCGGGGACGTCTGGACAGACACCACCCTGCGCATGCTGGCAGAAGAGCTGCAGTCCGAACTCATCAAGATCGACGATGTCGGCCTGACCACGATCATCGGCGGGCGCCCGCTAGAGCTGCGGGTCGAGCCGGACATCCAGGCCATGGCGGCCTATGGCGTGCCACTGCAGACGCTGGTCCAGTCCGTCGGACAGGCCGCGGCTGCAATGCCGGTCGGCTCTGCCCGCCAGGATGGCGACACGTTACTCGTCCAGGCAGGTGACCGGATTGATGCGGTCGGCGAACTGGAACGCCTTGAAATCCCCGGCGCCGATGGCCGCACGGTTTACCTCTCCGATGTCGCCACGATCCGCGTTGCCGGCGCAGAAAGCGACTCCCGCGTCTGGACGCTCGACCGGCGCGAAGACGGCGAAGGCTTTGCCGCCCGTCCGGCCGTCACCCTCTCGCTCGCCAAGCGCCCCGGCGCCAATGCGGTGAACGTGGCTGAGGCGATCCTGCACCGGGTCGACCTTTTGAAAGGCGGCCTCATCCCGGACGGCGTACGCGTTGAGGTGACCCGCGACTATGGCGAGACCGCGAACCACAAGGCCAATGAACTCCTGTTCCACCTCGGCCTCGCGACAATCTCCATCGTGATCCTGATCGCCTTTGCGATTGGCTGGCGCGAAGCACTGGTGACGCTGATCGTGATCCCGACGACGATCCTGCTGACGCTCTTCGCGTCGCTGATGATGGGTTACACGATCAACCGCGTATCCCTGTTCGCGCTGATCTTCTCCATCGGCATCCTGGTGGATGATGCGATTGTCATCATCGAGAACATTGCCCGTCACTGGGCCATGAAGGATGGCCGCTCCCGCGTGAAAGCTGCCGTCGATGCGGTTTCGGAAGTCGGCAACCCGACCATCATTGCAACGCTGACCGTGATCGCGGCGCTGTTGCCGATGATGTTCGTGTCCGGACTGATGGGGCCCTATATGGCGCCAATCCCCGCGAATGCGTCGGCCGCGATGCTGTTCTCCTTCTTCGTCGCCGTCGGTGTTGCGCCGTGGCTGATGATGAAGATCGCCGGCAAAGCCCCGCTGCACGGCCATGGTGCCAGCGGTGAGGAAGATCACCTGGAAGGGGCCGAAGCGACGCGTCTCGGCGCGTTCTACAGGAAAGTCGCCGGACCGATCATCTCTTCGCGCAAGAACTCCTGGGTCTTCCTGCTCGCTGTCGGCGTGACGACGCTTGCCTCGCTCAGCCTGTTCTATTTCAAGGTTGTGCCGGTGAAACTGCTGCCGTTCGACAACAAGTCGGAAATTCAGGTCGTGGTCGACCTGCCGGAAGGCGCCTCGGTCGAAGACACGGAACGCGCGCTGTTTGCGCTCGCCGATGCGATCCGCGACGTGGACGAGGTGGAGACCATTCAGGCCTATGCCGGTACGGCCGCCCCCTTCAACTTCAACGGCCTCGTGCGCCACTACTTCCTGCGCATGTCGCCGGAACTGGGCGACCTGCAGGTGAACCTGTCCGAGAAGTCACACCGCAAACGGGCAAGCCACCCGATTGCGCTGGACATTCGTGCGCGCCTGCTGGCCCTGCCGATGCCGGAAGGCACCAGCGTGAAAGTGGTCGAGGTTCCGCCCGGACCGCCGGTGCTGTCCACACTGCTGGCCGAGATTTACGGCCCGACGCCGGAAGCCCGCCGCGAGACGGCTGCCATTGTCGAGCAATTCTTCAAGGACACGGACTTCATCGTCGACGTCGACAATTCCATCGGCGATCCGGCCCCGCGCCTGACCGTCTCCGTGGATGAGCCACGCGCTGCCGATTATGGCGTCCAGCAACAGGACATCCTCGATACGATCGCCCTCACCTTTACGGGCCAGACCGTGGGCGTCAGCCCGCGCAGCGAAGGCCGTGACCCGCTCGACATCCGCATCCGCCTGCCGAAATCAGAGCGCAATTGGTCTCAGGAGGTCGCCACCATTCCGGTGCCGGCACGCCTGGCCGGGCCGAATGCCCCGCCTGTGGAACTGGGTGCGCTGGTCGATGTTTCGGAGGAATTCGGTTCCCCGGTCATCTTCCGCCGCGACGGCTATTTCGCCGACATGGTGATGGGCGAACTGGCCGGCCGGTTCGAGGCGCCGATCTACGGCATGTTCGAAATCCAGGACAAGGTGAAGAGCTTTGACTGGGCCGCTGCCGGTCTCACCGCCCCGGCTGTGCGCATGTATGGCCAGCCGGCGGACGACACGCAGCCGACCCTGCTCTGGGACGGCGAATGGGAGATCACCTATGTCACCTTCCGTGATATGGGCGCGGCCTTCGCTGTGGCCTTGCTGGCGATCTATATCCTCGTCGTCGGCCAGTTCGGAACGTTCCGGGTGCCCCTGATCATCCTGACGCCGGTTCCGCTGACGCTGATCGGCATCATGATCGGCCACTGGCTGTTCGGCGCGGCCTTCACGGCCACCTCCATGATCGGCTTCATCGCGCTTGCCGGGATTATCGTGCGCAACTCGATCCTGCTGGTGGACTTCATCCGCCACCTTGAAGACGGCAAGACACCGCTGAAGGACGTGCTGCTGCATGCCGGTGCGATCCGCTTCAAGCCGATCCTGCTGACCGCCCTGGCGGCCATGATCGGGGCAGCCGTGATCCTGACGGACCCGATTTTCCAGGGCCTGGCCATCTCACTGCTGTTCGGGCTCGCTTCCTCGACCGCGCTGACCGTATTGGTGATTCCCGCGATTTACGTCGCCCTGCGCGGTCCGGACTGGCTGCCAGAAAAGAGAGGCACGGAATCTGCTGATACCGCAGGAACCGGACAGGAGGTACACAGCTGATGGCTGCCAGAAAGAAAGCCGCCAACGACGCCTATGCAGTGGTTTCGGACAGCATTCACGAAGCGTCCGAAGTCATGAAGGCCATGTCGAGTGAAACGCGGCTGAAGATCCTCTGCGCCCTCAGCGAAGGCGGCGAGATGCCCGTGGGCGAACTCGCCAATCTGACCGAGCAATCGCACTCTGCCGTCTCTCAGCACCTGGCCAAGCTGCGGGCGGCGGACCTGGTGGAATCCCGGCGGGATGCGCAGACGATCTACTATCGCTGCAGCGGCGGCGTGGGGCGCGCCCTGATCAATACGCTCTGCGATTACTACCGCTGAAACCCGCCCGGAAATTCCGGTCCCGGAACCCAAAAAGCCGCCCCGAGGGGCGGCTTTTTCTGGCTGGGTCACCAGTCTCTGGAGAAAATGGCGCGAGTGACGCGCCACAATCCATATATTTTATCCAATTGTTTCAAGTTCTTACGTAATTGAAAATCGATTCTCGGTCATCAATCTGGTCGGATTCTGGTCCACAGTTCTGTAGACCGCATGAGTTCGACGGTGGGTCATAGCGCCGAACTCACAGTTAACATAAAAATCTACGGATCGGAATCCCAAAGCACTTCAGTGCCGCCAGGAGCTAACTCTAGTGCCTGACAACTTTCACCAGATCACTTCAGTCCGGGTGCCACTGCCATTGCGGACTCCGCGGCAGCGATTTCGATCTGCGCTTCCGGATCTTGTGCGCGAAGTATCTGCCCAACCGGTCGCCCCAGAGACATACGGCTTCCTTGCAAATGTCGATGCCCAGCGTGTGGAGCAGATTCTCAACATTCCGGAACGAGAGCGGAAACCTGACATACATGTGTAAGGCGAGCTGGATAATCTCTGGCGAGGTTTTGAAGTAGTGGAACGGCTTCGTGGTCATTTTCGTAACTAAACGCCCCGGCCCTGCGCCTCAAGAACGTCCGCACATGACACTACCCTTGTCACCAGGCGTCAATATACCGGCGCGGCCGCGCAGAGCGCACCGGCCGGCGCATCTTCAGCCCCCGCATCAGCCAGGCCCGCGTGTCCATCGGATCAATTACCGCATCGATCTCCAGATATTGCGCAACCGCCGTGGCGCGGCCGACCTCATAGAGCTGGGCCACCTTCTCCGCGTATTTCTCCTCACGCTTCACCGGGTCCGCGATGGCCTCCAACTCCTTGCGATAGGCGAGCTTCACGGCGCCTTCGAGGCCCATGCCGCCAAATTCACCGGACGGCCAGCTGATCGTCATGGCCGTCGAGTGGAAGCTGCCTGCAGCCATGGCCTGGGCGCCGAGGCCGTAGCCCTTGCGCAGGACGACCGTGAAGACCGGCACGCTGATCGACGCGGACACAATGAACATGCGCGATCCGTGACGCACCGAAGCGGTCTTCTCCGACTCCGGCCCGACCATGAAGCCCGGCGTATCGCACAGCGAAACGATCGGCAGATTGTACGCATCGCACAGCTGCATGAACCGCGCGGCCTTGTCGGCTGCATCGGAATCGATCGCGCCGCCAAGCCAGGCCGGGTCATTCGCCATCAGTCCCATGGCGTGCCCCTCGATCCGGATGAGCGCGGTCACGATGCCTGCACCGAAGCCCCTGCGCAGTTCGAGGACAGACCGATCGTCGGCCAGCCCCTCGATCACCTTCCGGATATCATAGACCCGCAGACGATCTTCCGGGATCGCATGGCGCAGGAGCCGCTGGTCCGGAGCGGACCATTCTTTCGTGCTGCCCTGGAAATAGCCGAGAAGCTGGCGCGTCTTCGCAACCGCTTGTGCCTCATCCCGGACAGCCAGGTCCACAACGCCATTGGCGCTCTGCACATCGATCGGGCCGATGTCTTCGGGTTTGAAAGCGCCAAGCCCGCCGCCCTCGATCATCGCCGGTCCACCGAGCCCGATATTGGAATTCTCGGTGGCGACCGTGATGTCACAACATCCGAACAGGACGGCATTGCCGGCGAAACAACGCCCCGCCGCGATGCCGATACGGGGCTGGGCCCCGCTCCGCTCCGCGAACCGGCGGAAGGTCGACACATCGAGGCCTGACGCCGTCATGGCATCGACATCCCCGGGCCGCCCGCCGCCGCCTTCGGCAAAGAGAACGATCGGCAAGTCCTGATCGTGCGCGATCTCGATCAGCCGGTCGGTCTTCTTGTGATTGAAGTAGCCCTGCGTCCCTGCAAGCACGGTATAGTCATAGGAGATCCCCATGCAGCGCGATATATCCGGGTCGAACAGGTGATTGTTGATTTCGCCAACGCCGCCAATCAGGCCGTCGGCCGGTGTATTCCGGATCAGATCGTCAAGGCTCCGCCGCCGGCGCTGCGCCGCAATGGTGAGGCCACCATATTCGTGGAATGTTCCGGGATCGAACAGATCGTCCAGATTCTCCCTTGCCGTCCGCATTCCCGTTCCATGACGCTTGGCAACCGCTTCGGGGCGCGCCGCATCCAGAGTGAAGCCGACACGCTCCTGCACATGAGCGAGGTCCGGACGGATAAAGTCAGGGTCGGTCGCGGCTTCCGACGCCAAAACGGCCGCCTCAACCTCCGCCGGTTCGATGAAGAAGATCGGCGCACCTTCCGACAGAACTGAACCTGTCTCCAGCAGTACCGCCCGCACGATCCCGCTTTCCGTCGCCTCAATCACGTGTTGCATCTTCATGGCCTCCACAAGCGCGACCGGCTTGCCTGCCCAGACTTCATCGCCCTCTGCCACATCGACCCGGACGGTCAGGCCGGATAGCGGCGAGACGATGGACACCTGCCCATCCGGCGCAGCGACTGTCTTGTCCTTCGTCTTGGCCCCCGCGCCCTGCGGCAGACGGCTCGCGCGCTCGGCATAGGCTTCAGCGCGCTTGTTCAGGCTGGCACGTTCACGTTCGACGAACAGCGTGTCCAGCTCACCGGAGAGCAGTTCCGGCTGGTCCAGCAAGGCAAGCATCACGGCCTTGTTGGTAGGCACACCGGTGATCGTGAATTCGCCAAGCGCCCGCCTGGCGCGGCGCGCCGCTGCCTGTATGTCTGCGCCGTGTACGACAAGTTTTGCGAGAAGAGAATCAAATGCAGGGCTCAGCGTCATGCCGGGATAGGCAAATGTCTCGACACGGACCCCCTTGCCGCCTGGAAGGTGAAAGGCATCAAGCGTTCCGCCGGAAGGCCTCACTTGTCCGTCTGCCGCACTTACCTCCGCATTGATGCGTACCTGAATGGCCGCGCCCTGCGCTTGCATACCCGAGCGACACCCCGTCTGTGCCAGCGTCCGCCCGGCTGCCAGAAGGATCTGGGCCTGCACAAGGTCGACACCCGTCGTCTCTTCAGTGACCGTGTGCTCGACCTGAAGGCGCGGATTTGCCTCCATGAACAGAAACGCACGAGACGGATCGGGCTCATCCATATTGTAGAGAAATTCCACGGTTCCGACATTGTCGTATCCGGCCGCCTTACCGAGCTTCACGGCGGCCTCATGCATGGCCTCGCGAACCGCCGCCGGCAGGTCGGGCGCGGGCGCCAGTTCGATCAGCTTCTGACGCATCCGCTGCGCGCTGCAATCACGGTCTCCCAGGGCAACGATGTTTCCGTGCGTGTCGCCGACGATCTGCACCTCGATATGCCGTGCCCGCTGGACCAGCTGTTCAAGATACAACTCGCCTGATCCGAAGGCGAGTTCCGCCTCGACCCGGCAAACCTCGAAAGCCTTTTCGAGTTCCCCGGCCGACCTCGCCGGACGCATACCCCGGCCCCCGCCACCGGCAATGGATTTCACCATCACCGCCGCATTCGGCCCGAGCGCCGCAAGAAACTCCTGCGCCTCCGCCAGCGTCACCGCTCCTTCCGTCCCGAGAGGAACAGGAACACCGGATGCGATCGCCATCCGGCGGGCAAGGCCCTTGTCGCCAAATGCCTCAAGCGCTTTCAGATTGGGACCGATGAAGCGGATGCCGGCCTTCTCGCAGTCCGCCGCAAAGGCTGCATTCTCGCTAAGAAATCCGTATCCGGGATGAATTGCGTCGCACCCCTGATCCCGTGCGATCGAGATCAGGTTTGCGCCGTTGAGATAGGCAGAGGGGCCGGCGCTTCCAAGGGCAACGGCTACGTCGCCCGCCTCCAGATGGGCCGAACCCGCATCGTCGGACGAATAGACAACGACCGACTCGATTTCGAGATCGCCGGCGGCCCGCGCGATGCGAACCGCCACCTCTCCCCGGTTGGCTATCAGGATTTTATTGAACATGCCTGTCCCTCTGACTTTTTTCACAGTCTACCACTTCACCCGCAATGTGGCGCCATAGGTCCGTGGTTCGATTCCGTATCCCTGAACGGTTCCCGGCTGCAGCGTGCCTGCGCCGGTCATGGCCCAGGAATTCTCGTCGGTCAGGTTGCGGCCCCAGAGTTCAACTGTCCACAGCTCGGATTGATTGCCAAGGCCGATCCGCCCGTTGACTGTCGCATACGCCTCCTGCTCGTGGTTAGGCCCTAGTGAGGCCGAGAAGCTGACATTCGATTTCGACTGCCAGCGTGCATCAATATAGGCGAAGGTTCTGAGATTGGTGTCCGGAATGTTCCGGTCATAATTGGCAGATCCGACCAGCGTCCATTTCGGCGCATTGAAATTCCCCTTGTCCTCCAGATAGGAGAGCGAGGCGGGGAAATCGCTTTCGCCGAAATCCGCATCCTGATAGGTGGCGGCAAGGTTGAAGGAGAGCATATCCGTCGGCTGAAAGACGGTCTCGATCTCGACACCCTGGCTCGTCAGGTCCGGCAGGTTCGCAACAACCCGCTGCGTCTCTCCGCTGGCGGCCGCCTGCACGTAGCTGAACTGGTAGTCGGTCAGCTCCGTGTAGAACAGGGCAAGGTTGGCGCGTACCAGCCCCTGCAGGAACACGCCTTTCACGCCCAGTTCATAGGCGTCGGCGAATTCGGGTTCGAACTCCAGCTGGTCACCGCTCGGGTTCGGAATGACGAGACCACCCCGGTCGAACTGATAGCCACCGGACTTATAGCCCCGGCTGTAAGACACATAGGTGCTGAGATCGTCCGTCACGCGATAGAGGGCGGACAATACGCCGGAGAATTCCTCTTCCGAACGGTTGGCTGTGTAGCGTCCGTCACGGCGGGCGTCGAAGTTGGGAATGCATACCAATCCGCGCAGCGCCGCCGGCGTCGTCGCGAGGCCTTCTCCGCCAAGGGCGATGGCTGCCTCGCATGCCGGATTGTCGGACGTGAGGTTCGCATCCAGAGACTTGTCATCCAACGTGAAGCGCAAACCGCCCGTCACAGATAGCTTGTCCGTCAGTTGATAGGTGTTGTGTGTGAACAGGGCGACGCTCTCGCCGTCCTGATGGAACACATCATAGGCGCCGCCACCTTCCGGGAACACGCTGCCAGCCGGCAGGCCAGTGACGCTCGAAAACAGGGTCTGCGACCCCACGAGATAGCCCAGCCAGCTCTCAAGATCGGCACCGAAGCTATAGCTGTCCCGGCTCTCGATCTTGTCGTTCGCATAGAAGATGCCGAACAGGTAATCCAGATCGCCGGCAACGCCCTGATAGCGCAGCTCCTGGCTGTAGCTTTCGAAGACTTCGCCATCGCGATCATCATACAGAAGATCGACGGGGCCGGCATCCGGGTCGAATTTCCGGTCGGCATCGAATTTCCGCCAGGCTGAGATGGAGGTCAGCGTGCCGGGGCCGACATCCCAATTCATCTCCACGGACACGCCGCGGTCGAGTACCGTCTGGCCCCAGTTCCGGCCATCTGTGGGCGAGGTGTAATACTTGCTGATCTTATCCTGCGCCGCCGGCTGGAACCCGTACTGGCCCAGCAGGGTTTCCGCCGTCGGCGTGATGCTGCGATAGATCAGGAAGTTGCTGCCGTCCTCGCTCTTGTCGGTATAGTCGGCGATGACACGCATATCGAACGTATCGCTCGGATCCCAGTACAGCTGCCCGCGCGCCTGGAAGCGCTCGCGGCCGCCATATTCCTCGCCGGTGAACTGGCTCTTGGTGTAACCGTCCCGGTCCAGCGTCATCACATCCAGACGTCCCGCGAGGTTCTCGGCAATCGGTCCTTCGACCATGCCGTCAAACCGCGTCAGGCCCAGATTACCAACCGTGACGGATCCGCTGCCGCCGAACTCATCCGACGGCTTCGCGGTGATGACGTTCAGGACGCCGGCCGTCGTGTTCTTACCGAATAGCGTTCCCTGCGGTCCGCGCAGCAACTCGACGCGCTCGACGCCCGGCATGTCGTTGAGGGCGAGGTTGGAGCGGCTGCGGTAAACCCCATCGACATAGACACCCGTCGCCGATTCCAGGCCAGGGTTCGAACCGCTGGTTCCGATACCGCGCACACGGATGACCGCACCATAGGATTCACCGATCGTGTTGGTGATGTCGAGGCTGGGCGCAATGCTGGTCAATTGCTTGACATCAGAAATACCCGAGCGGGACATCTGCTCTGAACCGATATTCGAAACAGCGACCGGAACCTCGAGAATGTCCTGGGAGCGCCGCGTGGCTGTTACGGTCACAGCACTCAGGCGACGCGCACCGTCATCGTCTTCCGGCGCAGCGGAGACATCCGCCTGCACACCATCGGCTACCTGCTCCTGCGCAATCACCGCTGGCGCCAGCAAAGCCATCGTACAGACACTTGTCAGCAAAATTCTCATAGCATTTCCTCCTTTGGCGTCTCCATGGCGCCTGACTGATGACGGGGTATTCCGTATGTTCACAAATGATCGACCAGCGCGTTGCGCTTGACCTTTCCGGTATCGGTGAGCGGCATCTTCGCGATGAACCTGATTTCCGGCACCTTGTAGGTCGCCATGTTCTCGCGGCACCAGGCGCGCAGGCTCTCCTCGGTGAGCGCCTCGCCCGCATCCGGTTCCAGCTGCACAAAGGCAACCGGCACCTGCCCTTTTTGCTCATCGGGCCGACCGATTACGCCGCACACCGCAACCAACCGATGACGGGCAATCGAGATTTCGAGTTCGGTCGGAAAAACGCTCATGCCGTTGACCTTGAGCATTTCCTTCCGGCGTCCCCTGAAATAGAGCCCGCCTTTCTCGTCGATCACGCCCGTATCGCCGGTGTGCAGCCAGCCATCGTGGATGGGCCCGTCCGCGTTCAGCCCGCGCTCGCCCCAGTATCCCTTCATCAGCGACGGCGTGCGCACCAGAATCTCGCCCGGCTCGCCATAAGGCATGGTCAGGCCCGTATCCGGGTCAATGATGATGAATTCCGCCCCCGGACAGGGCAGCCCGACAAAGAGCGGCTCGCCGAGAATGTCGGCATCGTCCGCCTGCAGCCCCGTGGTGAACGTGTCCAGTGTATTGGTTTCCGTCATCCCGAAGGAAGACTCCCTCAGCACCGCTCCGGTGAGCGCCTTCCAGCGTGCCCGGTATTCCGGATTGAGGATCTTCACGAACGAGGTCACCACGGTGTCGCGCAGGGAGGTCAGGTCATACTTCCCGACGTCGGGATGATCCATGATCTCGACCGCGCCATCCGTCAGCGTGCCCATGCCGGTCACGCCGCTCCGGTCGATTGCTGTCAGGACCGCCAGCGCATCCCAGCGCGTCAGCAACACAAGCCGGCAGCCGGACACAATCGGCAGCAGGATGCCGGCAACCTCACCGGCGATCCAGAATTGGGGCAGATAGGAGAGAATGACGTCGTTCTCGCCAGCCGGCAGGCAATAGGTCGCCGCGCAGGCGCCCGTATAAATCATGTCGCCATGCGTATGCAGACAGCCCTTGGGCAGGCCCGTGGTTCCGCCCGTGTAATTGATGGCGGCAATTTGGTCCCATCCAAGCTCCGGCATGGCCTCGGCGCGCACGGGTGTGGCGAGGGCGACAGCAAGCGGGATCGTTCCGGACACATCCATTGCGGGGTTCAGCGCACCCGCCGGCACCGGATAGGCCGGCTCATCCCGCAGGAAATCCGATAGCGCCGTGCTGACGACGGTGAGGCGATTCTCCGGATCGATTTCCTTCACGAGGCCGCTCAGCGTATCCAGCGCCAGCACCAGCCGGGCGCCGGAATCCTCCAGATAATGCGCAAGCTCCCGCCCCTTCACCATCGGGTTGACGGGCACCAGGATCGCGCCACGCTTCAGGATGCCGAAGAAGGCGATGGAGAATTGCGGGCAGTTCGGCAGGAACACCGCAACCCGGTCCCCAACGCCAACGCCCTTTTCGTCCAGGAAGGAAGCGAAGGCATCCGAATAAGCGTTAAGGTCTTTCCAGCTCAGTGGCCTGCCATAGAAGTCGATGGCCACCTCATCGCCCTTACGGTCTGCCCATGCACGAAGATAATCCGGCACGCTAACCTGGCCGAACGGATACTCGGGCTCAAGCGGCAGACCTTCGGGCCATGACGCCTGAATGCGTTTTGTAAGATCAGCGAGGTATGCCGTTCGATCGGCAAGAACCGACGTATCCATGTTGCCTCCACGATCATCCGCTTGACGGACAATTTATAATATTTTGACGAACAATCTTATTTGTGGCCGGTAATTGTCAATGCGAAAGTCGAAGTGAAATACAATTGCTTCCGATCGCACACTTGCTTTGGTCAGTATTTCCTATATTGTCCAACAATCGTGCGCGTTTCGAGCGCCCCATGTCATAAAATGAGGACAATCGAACGACATGAGTTCACAACCCGCCACATCCCGCTCGGTCCCGGAATCAATCGCAGCAGTGCTCGCGAGCGAGATCGCCGCCGAACACCTGAAGCCCGGCGAACGGCTGACAGAGCTGAAACTGGCGAGCCGGTTCGAAGCGAGTCGCGGCTCCGTGCGTGATGCGCTTCGGCTGCTCGAACAACGAAACCTGATCGAGATGCTCCCCAACAAGGGTGCCGTGGTGATCGGCATTCCGCTTGAGGTCATCGCCGACAATTTCGCGGTTACGTCCAACCTGATCGCGCTTGCCAGCCGCTATGTCATCCAGCAGGCCCGGTCGGACGTACTTCACGAGATCGGCGAGCGCTACCAAGCCATCCGGGCGAAGGTCGACAGCGGCTTCACCCCGCCCATTGAATTCGCCACCGCGCTCGGACGCTTCTTCTCCCTGATGATCACATCGAGCGGGAACCGAACCGTCCGCAGCATGATCTCCACCATTCTCACCGAAGCCTCATGGGAGGCGATGTGGGAAACGCCCTATGACCACCTCACCCTCGACCGGCAGCGCGAAGTCGCGGGCATGATCCGGAACGTCTGGGAACGTATTGAGGCCGACGACTGCGATGGCGCTGAGCGGGAAATCCGCCTGTTCCATCAATCCCACCGAGACGCGGTGATCCAGCAGATATCCATCCGGCGGAAACAATCAATCGACCGGGCACGCCTGATCCGGCTGGCGGAGCCGGCAAGCCCTGCCAAGCCCCCGCCCGATTTTGGCTTCCGGCTCGACCGACTGGAAGAGACCGTCGCAAAGCTCGTGCACGAGAGCAGAAAATAGCCGGCGCTCAGACGGTCTCTGTTCCGTAAAGTTCAATGTATTCCGCCTCATAGGGTGCATAGGACTCCTTCAGCGTCGCCTGATTCAGCAGCATGCTGGCTACATGCTTGCCGTCGGCCACCCGATAGGCGCGCGTCATCACCCAGAAGCTTTCCGTCCGCCGGCTGCCACTGAGAGCGACGAGTTCACGCTCGACCTCATACGCTTCGTCGACAAACAAGGGTCCGTCGATCAGCCGGATCTCCTGGTCGGCGAACAGTCCGACCACAGGCTCCCTCACCGGGAAATGACCGATCCGCGCCGTATACTGCAGAAGAACGCTCAGCATCTCGAACGGAATGATCGGCCGGCCCCATGGAGTGTCGCTTCCGGTATACCACGGCGACGGCTCGGTAATGACGCCCAGCTTCTGCGAGAGCGTGAACGGGTAGAGGTCGCCCATATGCTGATCGAATCCCATCCTCACGGGCACCCTGCCGGTTTTCATGCCAATCGTCAGATCGGCCATGATGACGGGACGCTCCAGTGGCGACAGAGATTTCAGGCGCTGCTCCAGCGCGGTTGGCTGAGAGCCCTGCCCAACTGACGCCGAGCCTCGCAGAACTTCCACACCGTCCGGCTTTTCAGCCCAGATCTCGGCATGATTTTCGTCCGCCCCCTTCTTCAGGAAACCGCGTAGCTGTTCGCCCTCGAAGGCGGGATTGCGATAGTGCACGGACAGGCATCCCTGCTCCAGGAAGCGCTGACCCCATACGGCAAAGCCGAGGGGCGCGAACAGGCTGTAATGCGTCGGCCCCTCAATGGTGCCGCCCTGAAAGCCCAGTTTTTGCGCCGTGGCATCGTCGTGGATGGACGCGTGGTCGTCATAGGTCTGGTCGCCAAGCATCTGGCGGGGGGAACGCAACGGCCCTTTGAGCACACCCTCCAACTCTTGAATCTCGGCCTCGAATGGCGACGCATGGCGCATGGGGACCTCCCGGATGATTGATAGACATATTTCTAATTATTGTTTGACAATTATTATCGCCTCTCCGCATGTGTCAACGCAGAATACTCTCAGCGCCCCTTGCGAGCACTGGCGACACAAAACAATATGGACGATATTGTCCTACATTCTGGCCGTGCGCGAATTCTGATCGCTGTGCCGGGGCAACCCTGGGGAGGAAATAATGAACGCGACATCAAACGCAGCGCCCGGCGCGTCTGCGCAGCCCCCGAAATCCCGTCTCCGGCAATCCCCGTTCCGAGCCTGGTGGACGGTCGGCCTGCTGTGCGCCTTCTACATCGTGTCTTATGTCGACCGTATCATCCCGAGCCTTCTTGTTGCGCCCCTGAAGCAGGACTTCGATGTTACGGACGTTGAGATCGGCCTGCTTTTCGGTGGGGCGTTCGCCATTTTCTATGGCGTGCTCGGCCTTCCGCTCGCGCGGATTGCGGACGTCTACAATCGCAAATACCTGGTGCTGGGCGGCGTCCTCCTCTGGAGCTTATGCACCACTCTGTCCGGCGCCGCGACCGCATACGGCATACTCGTCAGCCTACGGATCGGTCTGGCCATCGGCGAAGCGGCGCTGTCGCCCTCGGCCTATTCGATGATCGGAGACCTCTACCCACCAGAGCGCCGCTCCCTTCCCGCCGCGATCTATGCCACCGCCGGAAGCATGGGCGGATATGGCGCCTACATCGTCGGCGCCGCCGTCATCTCGATCGTCTCTGCGGGCGGCGTCGCGCAGATCCCGCTCCTGGCAGACCTGCACCTCTGGCAACTCGTCTTCTTCACGGTGGGGATTCCCGGCCTTCTGCTCGGACTGGTCTTCCTGGCAACCACGAAGGAACCCGCGCGCGCAGCCGCGCAAACCGACAGCGCCCCGCCGGTGAAACAGGTCGCCGGCTATTTCGCCCGCCGGTACAGGCTGTTCATCGGACTCTTCCTCGGTGCCGGCGGGGTCAACCTGATCGTCTTCGCCTACGGCGCCTGGGCCCCGGAATTCTTCCGGCGCACCTATGACTGGACCATCGGCCAATCCGGCTTTGCCTTCGGGGCCATCGGCGTCCCAGCCAGCGCCGTCGGTACGCTTGCCTTCACCCTCCTGTCCGAACACCTGCGCAAGCGCGGCCGGCAGGACGGGCTGGTGATCGCGGCCCTCACGGCCTCCCTCATCGGATGCGCCGCCGCCGTTGCCGCGCCGCTTGCGCCGAGTGCGGCGGGTGCGCTGGCCGGCCTCGCCATCATGATCTTTGCCCTGTCCGGGTGCAGCAACCTCGCCGTCGTGTCGGTCCAGCACATCGTTCCCGGGCGGATCCGGGCGACGGCCATAGCACTCCTGTTCATGTGCACGACGATGGTCGGCCTGGGCCTTGGCCCGCCGGTGGCGGCCCTGATCGCGGCTGCACTGCCCACGGGCGGTGCCGCGCTTGGCCCGGCCCTGTCGCTGCTCGCTGCGATCACCCTTCCGGTCTCCGCCGGCCTGATCCTGTGGTCGCGCCCGGCCTTCATCCGACAGCTCACCAATCTGGACACATGACGTTTACAGGCGGCGCCGAGCCGCGCCATCCCGGCTTTGCCATAACTCGGACTGTTAGCCGACCGTGGTCATATGTGCGAGGACATCGCGGAAAGCGGGTCGGAAGCCCACTTAAAGTATTGTATCTACAGTTTTCCAGCGGATTTCGAGAACTTGAAGTCCTGCTTACTGGTTACGCAGTTTCTACACAGCAGGACGTCCGAGCATCATGATATAGTCACGCCCACCAACGTCGACATAGGAGGCGTACCGGCCAGTTTCAGTGTCGATTCGCGTTCCGTCATCCTGCTGAAGGAAACGCGTATCATAAAGCTGCCCGGCTGTAATGTCTCCGACGCTATTGTCGTTTAGGCTTTCGCTTCCAAGGAATTCACCGCTTGCAGAGAATTTGAAAGTTATGCTGCGCTGGGTTTCAATCCCGAAGTCTTTGGCGGGGATAAGTTCCACTTCCCCGGCCCGGAATGCATTATAAATTATTTTGCTGAACTTCGATGCTTCAGGCCGGGTCGCGCTGGTTTCAGACATTTCGCCAAATTTGATCATCGCTTGCTCGTCACTCGTAGTGAGTTGGTTGGCGTACCCCACGATATGCAAAATATTTTTATCACCGAGCGCTGCGGCCGCCGCACCAGGAAATTGTATCTCACCGACCTTGATGTTGAAGTCCACGTCAGATGCCGCAAAGCGACCGATGGCCTCCTGCAGTTTTCCACCGCCCTCATCACTGGCGGCATCCGTTACCTTCGACTTGCTGGCGTTCAGGATCTCCCGGATTGCATCGAATGGGTTGAGGCCGTTTTGCGACAGCCTGCCGCCATAAATGACAGCTGGCCTCTCAGTCACTTTCAATGCGTAGGATTTCGAATCGACACCGTGCCCAATTTCAGCGGACTGACGTAGCAGCGCGAGTGCCGTCGAGCCCGGCGCGTAATTTCCGATTCCGGCCAGGGTCATTACCGCCTCCACAGACTCGTTGGTTGTACATTCGAAGGTAGAAATACAACCGTCGCCTTTAGATTTAGTTACTTACAAGACGGCCCATCGACCCGACGCTTCTGAATTGACGATCCGAATTGATTAAGTGCACACCCAATGGGCTTTAAGAACGCCATTGGGTGTGGAGTAAACTGCATATATTGCGCTCAGAGCGCGTTTAGAATCCGGAGATCGTAATCGTCAGGTTCAGTTCGTTGCTACCATTCAGGGTGGACGTGCCGGCCGCGCAAGTGGGTATTCCGCCCGGTGGGGCTGCAGAGGGAATCCAGTTAGCATTACCGACGCTGGTGATCACCCCTCCCGAGCCGCCATAATTCCATGTCAATCGACACCGCTGCGTCGTTGTACCGACTTCGAAAATGATCAGACCACCAACGCCGCCCGTTCCGGTATACTCTGCGTCGAAATCCCCGCTTGCGCTGCCAGAAATCGAAGGCACATAATCCGGACAATCGGTAAGATTGCAAGCAATGTTACTCACGTTGACACGCTTGCTACTAGAATTAACGATATGAATAAATATGTCGTCTGCAGCATACGCTGGCGCGATCAGAACGCAAAAAAGGGCGAATACACTGGTGATCCGGCACAATAGGTTTTTCATGATTTCCTCCCATCAAAGATCGCTTGAACGATCCCATAGAGGCTAGCGCGATTCTATCTTAAGTGGATACTTTATTTCAAGCAATTACCTCGAAGGCGAAGCCAACGATGGCTGGTGACCCAACCATGGTCTAACCCTTCCGCAAGAGACCGTGGAGTTCGAACGGGTGATACTTTAGAATTCTCAAGTGTATCTCCGAGACGATTTTTAAATGCCTGGGTCTGATGGAAGTCATGCAGAACTAATCTTCCTCGCGACCTGCTCAATAAAGTAATCAAACCGGCGCTGACCGAGCGCATGCGCTGCATCTCGTTCCCCTTCAGGTATCGGTTCGGTTCGAGTCAGCCAGTAGAAGATATAATGCTGTAGTGTTTCTAGCCCGATCGCGACATCGCGTTCGATGTGGGCCTGTCTAAGTTCCATCCGGTCGAGCCGCCGGATGACACGCGAATCCAGCGGCTCGATCTCCTCGGTGTCGAAATAGCGCTGCAGCGCTGTCTCGATAATGGCGGTCATGGTCACACCATGCCCGCGCGCCTCTCGCTCAAGCTGGCGCAGCATGGCAGACGCCACACGTATGTTCAGGCGGTGCGGCTTTTTCATCAGAACCCCGGAAGCGTTTGATCGTCGGCGACATCAAGCGTAGCGGCGCGTCGGACGGTCTCCAGAGCGTCATCCAGTTCCGGCTGCACGCCTTCATCAGGCTCCATCCCGATCTCCGGTTCAGCGTCCGTTGGAGCCGCTTTCTCCGGAAATCCCAAATCCACCGACCGCTCCCGCCCGCCACTCTCCTGCGCGGTCACTGTCATCGACCCTGCTGGACAGATCTGAGCGGCCCCGAGCTCCTGCCAGTGGATCAGCTGACTGATTGGCTCAATCGCGCTTGGTGCAGGCGCCAGGACGCGGGGTATAAAGTTCCGGTCCTCATAGTAGCGAAGCTTGTCTGCCATAACGGGCGGTACACCTGCCACCATGACCACTTCCCTGTCCGGCGGCATCTGCATCACCTCGCCCGGAGTCATAAGCTGGCGGGCCGTTTCCTGGCGTGAGACCATCATGTGACTGAGCCAGGGCGACAGCCGGTGTCCGGTATAGTTCTTCTGGGAGCGAAGTTCGGTCTTTGCCCCTAATGAGTCCGATATCCGTTTGGCCGTCCGCTCGTCATTGGTGGCGAACGCCACGCGGACATGACAATTGTCGAGGATCGCGTTGCTGGGTCCATAGGCCTTTTCGATCTGATTGAGAGATTGCCCGATCAGGAAGGCCCGGATGCCATAGCCTGCCAGGAAGGCGAGCGCCGTTTCGAAGAAATCAAGCCGTCCGAGCGCCGGGAACTCATCCAGCATCAGAAGGACCTTGCGGCGGCCAGGATCCGGCAGGCGCTCTGTGAGCCGGCGCCCGACCTGGTTCAGGATCAGTCGCATCAGGGGCCGTGTGCGGGAGATGTCGGACGGTGGTACGACAAGATAGAGCGATACCGGGCGCGGCGCCTCAACCAGGTCCATTACGCCCCAGTCGCTGGTCGATGTCAGGTCTGCGATGATGGGATCGCTGAACACTTCGAGCAGGGTCAGCGTGGTCGACAAAACGCCAGAACGCTCATTCTCCGATTTGCTCATCATCGCTCGCGCGCCCCGGGCCACATAAGGATGAACGCGTGATTTTCCGTTCGCGGCAACGAGATGCTGTGTCGTCTTCATCTTCTGAATGGTCTGCGTGATCGTCCGGTCCGGATGAGCAAGGAATTCCGCGCAGCCCGCCAGTGACTTGTTCTCTTCAGCATAGAGCACATGCAGCATGACGGCGACGAGCAGCGCATAGCCTGTCTTGTCCCAATGGTCGCGGCTTTCATGACTGCCAACCGGATCCACCAGAATGTCGGCAATGTTCTGGACATCACGCACCTCGAACCTGCCCTTGCGCACTTCCATCAGGGGATTGTAGCGCGGCGAGGTTTCATCGGTCGGATCGAAGTGTATGCAGGGACCGAGCTGCGCGCGCCAGCCCGATGTCAACTGCCAGTTCTCTCCCTTGATGTCATGAATGACCGCGCTGCCTGTCCATGACAGCAGCGTGGGCACAACAAGACCTACGCCCTTGCCCGAACGCGTCGGCGCAAAGGCCAGCACATGCTCGGGTCCGTCATGGCGCAGGTATTGGCCTTCAAACTGACCGAGAAACACCCCGTCCCCGCCAAGCAGTTCAGCCTTCACCATATCCCGCTTCTCCGCCCAGCGGGCAGAGCCATAGGTTGTTACCCCCCGTTCCCAGCGTGATCGCCACACTGAGCCGATCACCGCTGCAACAATGCCGAACAGGCCGCCGCTCGCCGCGATCGCACCGCCTTTGGCAAATACCGCCGGCGCATAGGCTTCATAGGCATACCACCACTGGAACAGGCGCCAGGGCCTGTAGACCGGCCAGCCTTCTAACTGGAACCAGGGTCGCCCGAGCCCTCGCTGGTAGCCAAGCTCATGCGCTGTCCATTGCGTCGCCCCCCACATGGTCAACACGATGATTGTGAGGACGATCAGGAATTGGCCAATCAGTATTCTCGAAGGTGACATGAGCGAGGACTCCCACGTAGGACAAACGCAGCCAGTGTCTCGCCTTGAGGCTGTCGCAACCAGTGTGAATGGCGGCAAACGGCTGCAACGGTCGGACGCGCGTTCTCAACCGGGCACAAAAGCGTTACCAACCGGATCAGATCAGAATGCGGACTGCGTCATTGACATATGCGTCATTGACGTATATATGGAGTACCAGAAATGGCGCATCAAACGGTTATTGAAACACCCGAGTTCATAAAGCGCGCGAATGCTGTTGGTATGTCAGATGACGACCGGATGGATGTCATCGACCAGCTGGCCGAGAATCCCGAGGCTGGCATCTCGCTCGGAGGCGGTCTGCGAAAGGTCCGCATTGCAAGACGCGGTAGCGGGAAGAGTGGAGGCTATCGTGTGCTCCATTTCTACCGCGCCCCGGACATCCCGCTGTTCCTGCTGACTGTGTTTGCCAAGAACGAGCAGGCAAATATCTCCCGGTCTGAAAAGGCCGATCTCATTAAACTCTGCGATCTGATCGCGGAAACCTATGGAGCCAGAAAATGAGCGACGCATACAAGAGCATCAAGCAAGGCCTTGAAGACGCTCTCGCCCACGCCAAGGGCAAGGATGTGGGCGCGCGAGTGCATCAGGTTGAGGTCCCGGAGCCAGATGTGGTCGCGATCCGCGCCCGCGCCGGCCTCTCACAAGCGGAGTTTGCCCGGAGTATTGGTGTAGCGGTCGGAACCTTACGCGGCTGGGAGCAAGGACGGCGCAGGCCAGACGGTCCGGCAAGGGTATTGCTGGCCCTGATTGAGAGGCGGCCTCGCATTGTTCAGGATGAATTACAAGGCTGACCGAAGCCGATAACCAGACGTTCAACAGGCGACCCTTAACTCATCTCGATATACCGCGTGTCCTTCCGGGCTGGAATGTCCATCCCGTTCCCTTCGACTTTTGCTCTAGTAAAAGGCTCTGTCCCCGATAGCGTTCCAGATCATGTCGCCATGGCACCAGGGCGAATGCCTTTTCGTTTCCAACAAGGGCCATGCGCCCATGTGCAAGATCCACGGTCCGCTCAAATTTCCCTTCAAAGACCTGACCATCCTCAAGCGTCGTCTGCGCGCGCGCCGACCGTCCGGCTTCGTTCGCCCCCGCCCTGCCCAGCTCCTCTGCGCTCAATCGTACCCTCATCGTGTCTGAAAGCTCCTGCGCATCCGGCCCAAGCAAACCTTCCCGCTGAAGGAACGCAAGGCGTGCCCGCCGGGCGGTGAGGATACGTTCGGACAGCTCTCCCTCCCTGGCAGCCCCGACATCATCGAGCCAGGTCAACGCCCTTGCGTTCACCTGTCTTTCCAGCGCCATCCACGAGCGCACCCGCACCGACACGTCTCCTTTGCTAGCCTCGAACGCCCCGGCCCGCTCGAGATAATCGTACGGAATCTCCCAGACGCCATCCGCCCGCCGGTCCGCAATCCCTGCGCGGCGAAGCGCCTCCAGCCGACGCTTGTGTGCCAGCCGGTAAGCCGACGAGGATGCCGAATCTTCCGCCAGATGCAGATCATCAGAATAAAGCCCGCCCGACCGCTCCGCGATCCGCGCCTGATATTCCCAGTGCCGAGATCGCGCAAGCGGCCCAGTCTGGGTGTAAAGTCATCCTGCCCGCTCACGGACCGGCTCTTCCTGCGTATGACAGAAAATCGCGCATGAATTCAGCAGCATGACGACATTCTGTCTGTATCGATTGCCTGCAAAGGCATACGAAAAAATGATGTGCAGACAATGACCTGGATGGGCGTGTACGCACATCCTTATATCTTGCCCTACCGGGTTCGCTTCTCATCCCGTTGCATGCGCTTGTATCGCTTTGCATCCGCTTGTCGCCGTTCAGTCCTGAGAGATCATGAGGGGGATGGCGACGCCATCCAGGTCTGTCTGTTTGATGGGGCCGAAATACCGGCTATCGAGGGACGCAGGGTGTGGCGTCAGCAGGAAGAGTTCATCAGCCTGGAGGATGCTGCATCCCTCCCAAATGGGGAGGTTTGCGCGGGCCGATCTGCGGGTCCGCGAGGGTGATCGAGACATATTCTCTACCGCTCGCCTTGGCTTTGCGAAGCCATCCGCCGCCAATTTCGGTGGAGGTTTCTCCGGCATAGATGCGATAGTCGGGCTGATCGTCGGCGGCTTTGTTTGCGTTCTTCTCGATACGGATCGCGCTTGTGAGGTTCATCATTGCAAGAGCGCCTTCGAAGCCTGATTTGGTCTCTGAGACATATCCGAGTGCGTTGGCCATGGTGTTCTTCCTTTCGTTTCCATGTTGTCTTAAGGACCCCTTGTCCCCGTCGACGCCGGACCGCTCGGACGGCGCAAGGCGGGTCTGAACCCTGTCTTTTGCGCGCTCGCTTATCCGAAAAGTGGTTTCCACTTTTCGGGCGAGCCGCGACCAGGGGCGCAGCGCAGCGAAGCACCGGCCCGATGAAGAATTTTGGCGCGCGAGGAGCCGCAAAGCGGCGGGGAAAACTCTTCGCAAGGGCCGGTTTCAAGGCCCGGCAGGCGTCGTCCAGGTCACACGGCATGAGACGGGACCAAGGGGTGCACAGCGCATGTTCCGGAAACGGATAGAACCCGTCCGGCCAACCTGCCGGAGCATTCAAAGCGCCCGAATACGCTGCGATGTTTTGCGTCTCGTGATTGCTGAAACTCTGTCTGGCGCGACGTCCAGTCTCAAAGAGTGCGCTGGACGCCGCCTGATCAGATCAGTGACAAATCCAGCGGCTTTGCCAGTGAATTGATGAAAACCTGCCAGGCATCGCCAGCAAGGGCCGCCTGCCATTTGAGCGCATCGACGGCATTTGCCGCCAGATGGCTCGTGACTGTTCCATCACCATAAAGGGCGGTGACAAGAAACATATGTCTGCCCTCCACCTATCGCGCCCAGAAGATATGGACTTCATCAAAACCGGTCTGAAAGACCATGATCTCGCCATTGAGCGCCATGTCGCGGGCCAGCGCTGCCGAACTCCCCGGCAGCGGCGAGCGGTTTGAAGGGCTTCTCCCACCTGTCTCGACGGCCCCATGCTTCTCGATCCGCAAACCTGCAACGACGCCGTTTGAACTCGGAGACTATGTCGACCAGGGCGCACTGGCGCCTGCGCTCGCCGAAGCGCTGAAAGACTCTATCAGAACCCATTCCAACATTCTGATCGCGGGCGGGACCTCATCGGGTAAGACGACCTTCACCAATGCGCTGCTTGCAGAGGCCAGTCTCGGCGACGATCGTATTGTCATTCTCGAAGACACGCGCGAGCTAAAATGCGCTGCACCGAATGTCGTTCAGCTCAGAACCCATCGCGGCAGCACAAGCCTGCAGGACCTTGTGCGCTCAACACTGCGCCTCAGACCTGACCGGATCATTGTCGGCGAAGTGCGCGGGCCTGAAGCGCTCGATCTGCTCAAGGCCTGGAACACCGGCCATCCCGGCGGGATCACGACCCTGCATGCAAACTCCGCATACGGCGCGCTTCAGCGGCTTGAACAGCTAACTCTGGAAGCGACGCCGCGCGCGCCCTTCGATCTGATCGCGGAGGCGATTGATGTCGTCGTCTTCATGAGCCGCGCCGGTGGTCGGCGCCGCGTCGAAGAGGCGCTGCGCGTCACCGGCTTCAATGGCGAGGGCTATGACACTGCCCCGCTTGTCTCCCGCTGCCTTTCACTTGTCACAGAAGGAACCTCCTTATGACCCTCTATAATCAACTTCGCGCCGTGAACCGGACGGTTCAGGTCGCCGCTGCGATCGGCATTGGGCTGCTCCTCGCGGGCCCCGCCCATGCGGCTGGTTCGGGCATGCCATGGGAAGGCCCGCTGGATCAGATCCTGCAATCGATCGAAGGCCCGGTCGCCCGGATAGTTGCGGTGATCATCATTACCCTGACCGGTCTGACGCTCGCTTTCGGTGAGACGTCAGGCGGCATGCGCAAGCTGATCCAGATCGTGTTCGGCCTGTCGATAGCTTTCGCCGCGACCAGCTTCTTCCTGACTTTTTTCAGCTTCGGCGGCGGAGCGCTGATCTGATGGCTGAGGGCTATGAAATCCCCCTCCATCGCTCGCTGACAGAGCCGATCCTGATGGCAGGCGCGCCGCGAAGCGCCGCCATCGCCATCGGGACGCTGGCAGCAGCCCTCGCGCTCGGTTTGCGGCTCTGGATACCGGGCCTTCTCTTGTGGGTGCTTGGCCATTCCGCCGCCGTGTTCATAGCACGGAGCGATCCGGATTTCATGGCTGTGGCCAGTCGCTCGGTGCGTAACAAGGAGCATCTGTTATGCTGAACCTGAAAGAATACGCAGACACGCCTACACTTCTCGCCGACTATCTCCCCTGGGCCTGCAGGCTCGCCAGAATGCGAGCCAGGCCGGGCAGATGGCCGCCCACAGCCTGCGCGAGGGTGATCGCGGCTCATCAGGCGCCGCCCCGCAACTCAATGACAAGGACGACTAAGCCATGGTCTTCAAACGATCTTCTACAAGCTATGGGCCAAGCCCATTTCCTGAAACGCCCTATCAGAAGGCGGGCCAGGTCTGGGACGACCGGATGGGCGCTGCCCGCGTGCAGGCAAAGAACTGGCGGCTGATGGCGCTTGGCTGTCTCGGGCTTTGCTTCGTTACCTCCAGCGCGCTCGTCTGGCGCTCAATGCAATCGGCGGTCACGCCTTATGTGGTCGAAGTCGATGAGACAGGCGCGGCCCGCGCCGTGGCGCCAGCGACGCAACGCTACACGCCGACCGACGCCCAGATCGCCCATCATCTCGCAGGATTTATCGAAAATGTGCGCGGGCTTTCCGTTGACCCCGTCGTCGTGCGAGAGAATTGGCTGCGGGCCTATGATTTTGTCACTGACCGGGCCTCCACCACGCTTAATCAGTACGCCCAGGAGAATGACCCTTTTGCCGATGTGGGGCGCAAGTCCCGCACCGTGGATGTCGTCAGCGTTGTGCGCGTCTCCGATGACAGCTTCCAGGCCCGCTGGATCGAGAAGACCTATGAAAACGGCGCGCTCATGCAGGCGCAGCGCTTCACCGGTAATTTCACAATCATCACGCAACCGCCGACGGACGCAGAGACCCTGCGCGCCAACCCGCTCGGCCTTTATGTCCATGCCCTGAACTGGGGTCAGGACCTTGTCACAGGAGAATGATCCCCATGTTTCGCTTAATCCTCGCCACATCCGCCCTCGCGCTCACCACGGCCTGCGCTACAACTGAACTCGAACCGATAGATGCCGGCGCTTTCGTCGCCGCAACGCCGGTCGAAGACGACACCGACTATCCCGTCGAAATCGTAGAGACTGCCGTGCCTCTGCCGCTACCGGGCCAGATGATGCGTGTGGGAGAGGTCAGTGAACGCCGCCGAATTACGCGCACAACTGTCAGCTCGTCTGCGTCGCCGCGCGAAACAATCGCGAGAGGCCGTGAAGGCGCGCTGATCGAACCTTCGGTCGATGGTTATGTGAACGCGATCCAGGTCTATCCCTATACTGAAGGCGCGCTTTACCGCCTCTATGCCAGCCCCGGCCAGGTCAGTGATGTTGCCCTGCAGCCCGGTGAGGAACTGGTCTCTGTCTCGGCAGGCGACACGGTGCGCTGGGTCGTCGGCGATACGATCTCCGGATCGGGTAATACTGCCCGCGCGCATGTGCTGGTCAAACCGATAAGCTCCGGCATCCGCACCAATCTCATGATCGCCACCGACCGGCGCACCTATCACCTTGAACTGGAAAGCGTGGATGGCGGTTACATGGCCGCGCTGTCCTGGCGCTATCCTGCAGACGAGCTGGCAGGTCTTACCGCCCGAAATGAGCGTGCTGTGGCCCGTGAGGCTGGCAGTATCGGAAGTGGCCTTAAGCTTGAGGGTTTGAACTTCGACTACAGAATGTCTGGCGATAGTCCTGCCTGGAAACCGGTACGGGTCTTCGATGACGGTCGCCAGGTCTTCATCCAGATGCCCGAAAACATCATGGCCACAGATATGCCGCCTCTCTTCGTGCTCGGTGAAGACGGCGACGCCGAACTCGTGAACTACCGTGTGCGTAGCAATTATTATGTCGTCGATCGGCTGTTCCGCGCAGCGGAGCTAAGGCTTGGGACAAGCAACCAGACCATTGTGCGCATCTCGCGCCATGAACGGCGTTCGCCCCTTGCGGCGATCTTCGGGGGCTGAGCCATGTCCGAGCCCATTCCCTTTGATGAGCATGCCGAGCGGCTGAAGATCCGCTCCAGTCCGAAACCCGTGACGCGGATCAATCGCAAGGTGTTGATGGTGGGTGCTGGACTTGGCGTGCTCGCCCTGTTTGCCGCGATGAGCATTGCGCTGAAGCCTCCGACCGCTGTCGACCCGGACGCAAGGCGCGAGCTCTACAACACAAAGAACACAAGAACGCCTGAAGGGCTTGGGACGCTGCCTGCCAGCTATAGCGACATCGCTCCAATAGAGGATCGCATCACCCGTCTCGGCCCACCGCTTTCAGGCGATCTCGGCGCGACCATGCTCCGCGCCGAACGGGAACTCGGCATCGAGCCGGAATATGTCACGAGAGTGGAAGACGACTTCCGCCCAAATCCGGTCGATGAAGCCGAACGCGCCCGGCGCATGCGCGAAGCGGCGCTTGCCGATGAGGCCGCCCGCGCGCCAGTCTTTTTCCAGCTACAATCGGAAACAGGCGGACAATCCGTCGCCGACAGCCGTCCCACCTATCGCGACCCCGCACTTGATCTTGGCTCGGAACTTCTGGCACTCGCGGCCCTGCCGCAAGGCGCACCATCTGCATTCGGCGCGCCAGCAGATACCAATCTTCAAAGCCGCAAGCTCGCCTTTGCGAACGAAGGCGCGGGCAGCGACATCTACAATCCGAACCAGGTCGAAGACCCAGCCTCGCCTTATCAGGTCATGGCGGGCACGCTGATCCCGGCCTCGCTTGTCACCGGTATCAATTCTGACCTGCCCGGCACCATCGTCGCGCAGGTGACCCAGCCGGTCTATGACACGGTGACCGGCCAATACGCCCTGATCCCGCAAGGCTCACGCCTCATCGGGCGTTACCAGTCCGAAGTCTCGTTCGGTCAGAACCGGGCGCTGGTCACCTGGGACCGGATCATTTTCCCTGACGGGTCGTCGATTGTGATTTCAGCGCCAGGTGCCGACGCGCAAGGCTTTGCAGGCCTGTCCGACCGCACCGATCACCATTGGGACCGCGTGTTTATCGCGGCAGGCCTGGCGACCATTCTCGGCGTTGGCGCTGAACTCGGCGCGGATGGTGATGGCGACATCGAACGCGCCATAAGGCGCGGCACGACCGATACCATCAATCAGGCCGGTCAGCGCGTCGTCGACCGCAATCTCGGCGTCCAGCCGACAATTCGCGTGCGCCCCGGCTGGCCGGTACGCGTCGTCGTCACGCGCGATCTCATACTCAGACCTCATACACTAGGAGCCACACGATGAGCCTACGTCTTGGACAATTACCCGATCGCACACCGGTGCGCATGAGCCTTTCGGTCGAACCCGACCTTGCGAGCGCACTCAGCGATTACGCAGAAATCTATCGTCAAACTTATGGCGCAGAGGAAAAACCCGAAGCGCTGATCCCGGCCATGCTGGAAAGTTTTCTCGGCTCGGACGCCGGATTCAAACGGGCGCGCCGCGCTCTTCATGCCAATACAGGAGATTAGACCAATGGCACAGATTGGAACCTTCACCGCCAAGGATGGCGCCTATACCGGCACGATCCGTACCATGACCATCAACGTGAAAGCGCAGCTTGTTCCCAATGCGGACAAGGCAAGCGATGGCGCGCCAGACTTCAGGCTTTATGCTGGCGGCGCCGAACTCGGAGCGGCCTGGCGCCAGGAAAGCAAGGATGGCGAAACGCCATACCTGGCGGTGAAACTGGATGACCCAAGCTTTGCGAATCCAATGCGTGCGGCCTTCTTCGAGAATGAAGCAGAAGGCACCGGCGTTATGGTCTGGAACCGCGCAAAAGCCAGCTGAACCGATCACGAGCGATCCGATGAGTATTTCTCTCAAAGAGCTTGAAGAAGGTCGCAGGATTGCTGCCCTCGTGGTGCGCTACTGCGGTGAGAAATACTTTCCGCTCTTCGACCGCTTTGACCGTGAGGTTCAAAGGCGCCGATCGGCGGCTGACCGAATCGAGGCGGCGCTTGGTCACCAAGCCCCTGAAATTCAACGGGAAAGGCCTGCACCTTGATTTCTGCAGAAAGAAATGATATATATTCTTTCGAAAGAAAGGACGCTTCGATGTCACAGACACTTGCCGTAGACGGTCAGGAACGGACACGCGTGATGACCATGGCGGTTGTGCGCGCCGCCGAAAAGCTGGGTCTTTCCGGAAAGGACCTCGCCACGATTCTGGGTGTTTCGGAACCGACCGTGTCTCGTATGCGCAAGGATGAGTTCCGTCTGGAAGAAGGCTCCAAGGCCTTTGAACTTGGCGCGCTCTTCGTTCGCCTGTTTAGGTCGCTCGATGCGATCACCGGTGGTGACGGAACGGTGGCCCATGCCTGGCTACGCAATGATAACCGGGCGCTTGGCGGTCGTCCTCTCGATCAGATCAAGACGATTACAGGACTGACCCATGGCCTTGCCTATCTGGATTCCAGACGCGCTCCGCTCTGAGCAGTCGCCCGTCAAGAAAACCTTCTGGCGCTGCGTGGAGGCGCAACATGTTGTCTCCACGCTTCAGCTTGTCGATACGCTGGATGAGCAACGCCTGCTGGAAGACATTCTGGAAGAAACAAAACCGCCCGTACCGCCGGAATGCGAAGGCCTGCATTATCTTTACATGACACCGTTTCGCTACGGGCTTTACCCGAACGGTTCGCGCTTCCGGAAAGCCGGACCGACACCCGGCGTCTACTATGTCTCTGAAGAACCCAAGACCGCCATCATCGAAACCGCGTTTCACCTTCTGCTCTTCTATGCGGACTCTCCGGGCACGCCCTTTCCAACCCAGCCAAGCGAACACACAGCGTTCGATGTACCCGTCACCACAAAAACCGCCATCGATCTAACAGCAAAGCCATTCTCAGACGCCAGCGACATCTGGATGCACACGTCAGATTATGACCCATGCCAGCAACTCGAAGAGTCCGCTCGCGAAGAAGGCATCCAGCTCATCCGCTATGCGTCCGTCCGAGACCCTGAGCACAAACCCAATGCTGCCATCCTGACGTGTGATGCCTTCGCAGCACCGGCACCGACACAAAACCAGACCTGGCGCCTATGGTTCAACAAGGCAGGCGTCCATGCGATTTGTGAGTTTCTCGGCGAGAAGTTTAGCGTCCCACCCAATTTCTGGAATACCGATCTGCGAATGCGGGCGATCGAATGGAAGGCTCCGTAAACGCAATGAATATCCTCGAGTATGAATCTAGCGGACACGCACTCTACGCTGAGCTTTGCAATGTCGTCGCGGAATTGCTGGATCGGGCAATTCAGAACGCTGAAGGGTTCAGGCTTCAACAAATTCAGTCACGTGCAAAAGATCCTATATCATTGCGAGCAAGGCTTGCGCAGGTAGGTGCAGTTGAATCGGATGAAATCGAAACCTTACGCAAAGACCTCGCAGGATGCCGAATCGTTTTTTACACGAATAACGACGTGAACAGATTCGCCACGTCGGGTCTCTTGGGTGACTTGTTCGAAATTGACTGGGAACGCTCGAAGTTCCACCAACCGGGACCGGGCACCCAGGACGCCGAAAAACTATTCCAATCCTACAACTACGTGGTGCGGCTCAAAGATGACCGAACCGCGCTCGTCGAATATGACCGGTTCAAAGGGCTTTGGTGTGAAGTTCAAGTTCAGACGACGCTAAATCACGCCTGGGCGGAAATGGCCCACGACATAATCTACAAGCGGCCCGAAATCAAAGGGTTCGGCGCCCGCGAATCTGAGATGATCGAGCGTCGCCTTGGCGAGGCAATGCGCGATCATCTTCTGCCCGCTGGCTTCATCTTTCAGAAAATCGCTAGCGATGTTCAACGTCTCATGGAGGGCAAGGAGCTTTTCGATCTCGGCGCGGTGGATGCGATTTTGAAAGCGCCCGACAACAATGAGCGCAAGGATGCAGCAGAGCGGTTACGGGACGACGTTCTGCCCTATTATGACGATCCGCAGACAGAGTTTCCAGACATTAGAGAGAAACTGAAGCAGGCGTGGCTGACGGCGCACGAAACCACTGCGAAATCTCGAGAAACGCCATTTGGGAATTATCCCGGCGCAGAGCCGCATGACGTTGCAAAAGTTATTGCCGATATTCTCGAACAATATCGGTATCTCGATCCTGAAGCGACTTACGCTGCAATCCGCGACCTGTTCGTTCAAACGAACGATCCGGACTCACGGAAGCATCTGATAGGCCTCGCGGAAAAGCTGTCTGCGCACACATTGCAGGTCTGGGAAAAATATGGGCCGATCGCGCAAACGCGCCTCGCCACCGCTCTCAAGACGGAAGACAATCTGGGTGCGATCGGCCCAATAGCGGCAGTTATCTGCGGTGAAATTCTGAAGCCGGATATCACCGGGACGTCCTCAAGCTCCAACACGGTCACGTTTCACACCGGCGCTATAATCTATAGCGATGCTCTTGCGGCCGCTCGCCGCGACGCCATCGACATGCTCATTCAACTTGCGGCATCCGCCCCGTCCGAAGACGAGCAGCGCCTCGCTATCTCAAATCTGTTCATCGCCGGCTCTGGCCCGCAACACGCGGCCTACAGTAATGAAGTGACGTCGATGATCCTCGACGACACCGCTTATATGCTGCGCGCACTTCAACCGATTCTGGCACAAAAGCCCATGGATGCGCGACAGGATTACGAACAGCGCATTTTGCAATTGTGGCGGCGGTATCGTTCGTTACCGGACAACCTAAGTAGCGATGGGAAAATCGCCGAGACACAGGCGCAATTGATCGAAGCCATCATGGCGATTCGGGATGCGCTCAATGCGGACGAGGAGTTTGTGATTTTCAAAACCCTCGTCGGCTTCAGGTCCGTCTTCCCCCACATGTGGGAGGATGATGGCTTCGATTTCGAAAAGAACCAGCGCATCCGCGATGACAGGCAGGATGAATTGCTGGACACCATATCGGAGGAGACTTGGAGAAACTGGAAACAGCGTCTGGGACACGCCGCAGCGATCCAATCGAATTACGGCGCAACTTTTCCGCCGCTGATCCGATTTTTCGAACAGATCGCGACGCGACTTCCCGCCTTCGGCTTGGATTTGCTGATCGACCGCGAATTGCTCCCGCACTGGACCTTAGCCCCCCTTGCGGTAGCAGTTTTTGATACTGACGCACGTGAGGAGGCCAAGGAATCGCTGCTCGCCTGGGCGGAAAATGGCGACTACCTGCCGGAAATCGCATCGACGACGAGGTTCGCAAAGACGGTTGATCGCAAACTCGCTCTGCGCGTTGCAGAAATTGCAAGAGAAAAGGAGGACGAACACGCTTGCGTCATTTTGCTGGAAGCGGCGACCCGCCGGTTCGCTGACGACAAGTCATTTTGGCGAGACGAAGTGTTCTTTCCGTGCCTGGCAATGCTTCACGCAGCGGGAAACCACCGCTGGATCGACTGCACATGGTTTTCGACCCAAGGCGACTCATTGTTTGCTGATCTTAGTACCGCGCAACGCACTGAATTACTGGAGGCGATGATTGGCGTGCCGAATATCGACTACCACGCCGAAGCCATTCTGCTGCCCCTCGCTCGTCAGGATCATATTGCCGTTCTGGAGTACTTCGGCCGACGAATCGCTGGCACGGAGGAACAAGGACGCGCACCATTCGACGCCGTCCCCTTCTCTTTTCACGAGGTCAATAAGGCGTTTCAGCTGCACCCGAAAGACGTGCTCGAAGCGTTGCGCCGTTGGAACGACGCAGACGGCGTCAATACCCGCTGGCAACTGTCGCATTTCCTGAGTCGGGTCTATCCTGAATTTGAATCGCCGCTGCCGGAGACACTCACCGCGCTGATCAACGATGCCGATAGCGATACGCTGGCCTTCGTCGTTTCGCTCCTGGAGGGATTTGAAGGACGCGAAACCCTGCTGCCGATCCTGCGCGCTATCCTCGCCTCCGATGCGGCGACCGACGATATCGAAAAAGCCGTTTCGCATGTCTTTCACGAAACCGGCGTAATGACCGGGGAGTTCGGCGCAGCGCAAACCTATCAGGCCAAGGCGGATTCGATCAGGCCTTGGCTTGATGACTCTTCCGAGCGTGTCAGGACATTCTCGGAACAGGAAATCCGCTCTCTCGAACGCAGAGTGGCTGCTGAAAACCGACGCGCGCAAGAAGAGATTGCACTTCGGCGGCTCGACTATGACGAGCCCCTTGGTGGCGAACAAGACTAGAATAACTCAGTCAGCCAATGGCTTTCAGGAGATCGTGTACCTTAACCGGTTGCAGCGCAGTTTATGCTGCCCACTCCGGATTCTCCCGTTCAAACAGCTCCATCACCCGCAGATCAAACGGATGAGTAATCTTTAAGAGCTCATCACGGCGGTACTCCAAAGACCCGCCATCTCCGTAGACAGGCCGCGTCGTCTTGTGCCCCATCAGAAGGCATCGCAAGCCGTAGTCAATGTTGGCTTCTTGCATGCGTTTTTCAAAGGCGTGGCGGAGCGAGTAGACCTTGTGATTAGGCGTCTGGAGCAAACCTCGATTGCGCAGGTTCTTCATCATGTTCGCGGAAACGAGTTCGTTCCTGTCATAGTAGTGGGAGAAGGCCCTTGGGGCGGCGCGTTTGGCAGCTTCGTGTGAGATGCCGACCAGCGGGATGTCACGCTCGGACGTATCGGTTTTGACTTCGCGATCGGTCCGCGCCCGGATCGCGATGTAAGGAACCGGGTCGTCCATATGGAAGTCTTCGATCCGCAAATTGATGATCTCGCTCGGACGGCATCCCGTTTCTATCAGCATGAGAAGGATCAGTTGTAGTTCCGGGTTCCAACGGCGTGTCGCACCTGGCGCCAGGATCTTTCTGCAAACCCAGTCGGACGAGAATGGCGGCACTTCGGTTCGCGCCTTCGCCTTGAAATGCATGTTGCGGAACGGGTTGGGCCGCTCTTCCTCTCCAATATGCTTGAAATATTCGGTGTAGAGCGAACGGATATTGCCGATGTGCCGATTGGCCGTATTCGGTGCCATAGGCTTGGTCTTGCTGTCCTTCGGCTTGACCTGCTTCGCCCAACGCTTCTGATATTTGAGCGCCAGCTCTCGGGTAATGTCTTCGAGTGCAATATCCCCTGCAAAATCGATGAAGTACTGGATGGAGGTCCGCTTTGTCTTCTCCCATGACGCGCGCTGGTTCGGCGATTTGTAAAGCTGCGCATTGTAAGCGATCTCGGACAGATAGATTTCGAAGGCTTCGGTGACCGTTATTGTAGGTTTCGTTGCACCGCCAAGGAGAGCCTCGGCGTCGCGCTCCTTCGGTATTTCAGCTGGCCCGGCTTGTGTCTGCACAGCCAGCAATCTCGCGAGGGTCTCTTCTATTGGTGCTTCAGTCGCCAGGTGATCGATCGGTTGATAAGTGAACCCGGTTGCGAGGGCCTTGACCGTCGCCATCTTGTATCTGCGACTCACAGCTTCAGACACTTCGCGGTTGGTTGAAGGCCTGGCCTCATCGGCGATCTGGAGCGAAGCCCAGTAGTGGTCGTCGGCTTCCGCTAGGAGATCACGTTTGTAACGCGCCTGTTCAATGGATGTTGTGCCGAGTGATTCCTTGATGCGCTTGCGCGTATCGAGGTGTGCGAACTTTCTCGGGACCCGGCGATTATACCACCAGACCCGACCTCTTTGTTCGAGGTATGAATTGTCTTCGACGCGCTTCATGACGTCGACCATTGGTCCACAATTTGGTCCCAATTTGGTCCACAATTTCCGGCCAATTTAGACAAAGAAATCCAAACGGAACCGATAATTCCGTTTAATTTCAATGTTTTATGTGATGTCCATTTCTTGAGAAATGGCGCGAGTGACGGGGCTCGAACCCGCGACCTCCGGCGTGACAGGCCGGCACTCTAACCAGCTGAGCTACACCC
>MDSY01143285.1_pt1 | contig 48086 bp, 39 predicted proteins | sample 811131 | NCBI WGS metagenome assembly MDSY01 (sample SAMN05326643, study PRJNA326480) | marine metagenome | isolation source: seawater | place: Atlantic Ocean: South West | collected 2010
AATTGTCATTTGCTGCAGCCTTGAAAATGATTCTCTGATATTTATCACGTTGTTTTACTGAAAACAATTGCGCTTCGATGGTATAGTCATACCCCATTTGGTCTCTTGTCACATAATCAAAACCACGCTGTCCATATGCATTTGAATCATTTCCGTGTTCATTGCTATCACCAGTTGCTTCAACCCTAAACATGCCATTTGACTCAAAGAATTCAACGTGCATCGGCTCATCACCACCACCACCGGGCCAAGCGCCATCTTCTTGATTGTCTCCGCTTACACTGACTACTGCAATCGTATGAGAATCTGCACCAGTGAAATACGTATTTGTTTCAATATAACTTGGAGATTCGTTGCCAGCCAGATCAAGCATATACGCCCTCAAAACAGTCGTATTTACAATATTAATCGTTCCTGAATAGAGTGTACTCCCTGCATTTGGTGCATAACCATCTGTGGTATATCTCACTTCATAACCCGCAGGGACATTGATGGAGATATCTACCCCACCTGCATAGAAGCCTGCTTCGCTACTGAAAACGGGTGTAGGTGCATAGCCTGTAAACATTCCTGCTGCGTTTGATGCCGCTGGTGAAGGGTTTGTACATATCGACCAAACTGCTGCCCCGTCAGCATCTCTCGCCCAACTGTGATCCGCTTGTGTGGTTCCAAAGTTGGTCACAAAATCATATTGTTCAATGATCGATTCTGATGGATCACTGAATACAATGGATTCTCCTGCACATTGATTGATTTTAAAATTTGTATTGAGATTCCCTCCCATATAGAGATTGGTGATTAATTCTCCCTCGCCAGAACACATGACAAGCAGGTAGCCTCCAGCAGGGACAAATGTTCCAGCTGGTATTTCAAATTTATCGGGGTTCAGTGGGTTGTCTGAAAGAAAATACCCGCCAATATCCTCAGCAACAGCTCCAGGGTTATAGAATTCTATGTAATCCTCATTGTCGCCTCCTATATTTAAAGAATAGTTTGAGCAAGAAAATTCATTTATAACGACTTGGCCATTCACAGAGGTGATGAGGAAGAACACGCCCGCAAAGAGGAAATACTTAAAGCAATTGATTGAAATGTTTGTCATCTTTATTGAATATCAAATCTGCCACTCATAGGAGAAATTCTATTCCCACAAATGGTAAAGAAATATGCACCAGCACTAAGTTTACCCTTCTGTATAACGTGATCTGTTCCATTGATCAATTCACGTCTGACTTCACGTCCGCTAGCATCAAGGATCATAAGAATCAGTTCATCTCTCATCGGGTTAGAGAACGTAATTTGAGCATGCGAAGAAATCGGATTTGGAATGACAGAAACCGCAACTTGTGACTCGTTTTGTAGTTCTATCGCACCTACACAACCGTCAACAATTTCTACAATCGTGTTTTGGTAAAAATGATTCACAACATCTTCACAAGCTGACAAGCAAACATCTTCTGCTGCAGACATCCAGTATAAACGTAAAAGTGGTGTCCACTCATAGAATTTCATCATACTCTCACCTTCATAGCTCAAGCCTATCACTTCAGATCCACCTGGGACAAATGAAGGCGTGATTGGATAGTTCACGACATCAGCCAAGGAAATCGCCTGAGAAATTTCAATGCCACTAAACGCCAATTGATATCCCACAATCCGATTGTTGGGATTAAGAACATGAACATCTAGATATCCCAGATCCCAATTGATATCTCCAATTTTAAAATGAGTGGTATCGAAGATATTAATAATCTCATTGACCGGAAAATTACACTTGTCGTGAAACCCTGCACTGTCAGGATGGGTATGTGCTTCGTTCCAGTACTGACAGCGAGACATCAAAGCCGCATCGGTGACCGTAATGTGGTCATCCTGATCGATATCAGTACAAGGTAAAACCTGAATATCATTGCCTAAAATACCCTCGACATAAGAAACCGCATCCGTGTATTCCTGCGCACCATTGTCATCTAAATCTCCAACAAGCGCATCCCCATTACACTCTCCGTTACAATCCGAAGTGGCTTGACCAAATGGCGTTCCTTCACAGTCATCAAAAGGCGAGCAATCATCGTAAATATTTACGACAAGCTCCCCCATGCTTCTGTCTAGATTAATACATACTGCAGCATAATTGTTTGTATAATCTGTCTCGTCTCTTCCAAGAGCGTCAGGAATGAAATCCCAATTCGCCCTAACAATTAAGAAATATGTGCCGTCAGTAACATCCGTAACATCGATCCACTGACATGACAATCCACTGCTGTATATGTCTCCACATAACGCAGATATCCCCATGTTGCTACATCCATACTGACCTGTGCCACCGTCACTGCATTCAAGATCCATGACACAGAAACCATTCTTGAATCCAATAGGGATATACGAGCCATCTAATTCAAATAGATCATATTTTGCATATCCTTTGTGGTGCCAGTGGTTGTGGCAATCGCCAAATTCAAATTGTGCATTTGCACCTGTCGGTTGACCGATATAATAATCTAGCTCACCAATGTTTTTAATGTGTGTTGTGAATCTGACGAGTTCACGGGTTCCATATCCATTCAGACATCCTTCTGAAATATAGCAGTCTGCTTCATTCACCTGCATAAGTTCAGTATGCAAACTATTTACAATGGCTTCTTGAACAACCATTAAATCCGGACCTGTACACGAAGGATCACCAGGATAAATACAAGAACCGTTGTCAATTTGTGCTTGTGGATTGTAATTACAAGCTTCCGGATCGGTGCATCCTTGAGGCGCTCCCGCAAATGTGTGAAGCCAACTCCAATCCCCCATGCATCCGTCAACAGAAAGCCATCTGATCCAGTAAGTCACGCCTGCTTCAAGAAGCATGGTTTGGCTTGCTTCTTCATCACACCCCCCTTGATTGTCATCATAATAAATGGTGCCAGTGTTGGTGTCATCAAAATTACTCATGTTACAATAATCATACACATACAACCTGGTATCACATCCTGAACCACAACTGCTGAAATCATACATTCCAAGAACATCAGGAGTAAATGTGTACCAAAAACTATTGCCTGATTGATAAATGAGATCTCCCTCTTCTGATGGCATACCTAACGCAACTGCATCATTGCACGTTGTTCCTGGCGCACAGTCAAAGGAGACTTCATCGCCGTAGTCATAATCACCACCAGAAGCAATTTCTACACCATCCAAATAAATCCAATATCCGCCTGGATCAAAAATTCCATCTCCAAATGAATCATGAATCTCAAAGAGAAAACAGGGGAGCTCATCTGACATATCGACACAAAGCGTGTCTCCTTCAGAAGCTCCGAAAGCAATTTCAGCACCTCCGACACTTAATTCCCAACTGATTTCTGTGGGATAGCCATCTGAAACAATCAAAATGACAATTTCAGTTTCTCCCTCAGTACACGCTGTTTGTGATGATAAAGTTGAAATACCAAACAAGGAGAAAATGACAAACACCAATGCGTTCAACCTATTCGATTTTCTCGAAAACAACGTTATAAAATTCATAGGAACAGGTTTGCAGGTTTCAATTACATATTGCTTGCAATTTACGAAATATGTGACAAAAAACTTTTAAAACCTTCGCATAGGTAGAATGGGAAACATATAGTTCATGACATTTGAAGGACCAGGTGTTGCGATAAGTTCTCCATTCGCGTTGATAGAGAAATCTATCGAGGTCCCTAAAGATGTACTGTTCAAAAATTGGTTTGAAGACCAATACTTCCCTAATTCCCAACCGTTAATTTGATCTGTATAGTTTGGGGCTCCAGTTAACAGCACAAGTTCTGATGGAGACGGTAAAAACCAATCTAACTGACCTCCTCCATTGTAAGATGAAGCCACTAAAGCAGCATAATCTGGATATTCTGGAGACACCTCATCACATCCAGAGTTTAGAATAAGTTGCGTATTTATTTCTCCCGCTCCGATTTCATTTGTTAATCCATAAATCACTGATCCATTGCAACCCCATATTGCCGGTGCGAGCACTTCTGTGGCGACTTCAATATACCTCCAGCAATCATAACTTGAACTCTCAAAGTCAACGTATTCATAAAAACCAAGGTCATAAATAACCACCCCACCTGCAGGACCTATATCACCGACACTATATCCTTCAACTTGAACACAAGGGGCACATGCGTTGTCTCCATTACATACGCCACAATCATCGAGTACGTTTCCGTCACAATCACATTCTCCATCTGGAATACCTGAACCGCCACATGTGCCACATTCGTCGAGTACGTTACCGTCGCAGTCGCACTCATCTGAAGAGACATAAATACAGGTGCCGTCATTATAAAGAGCTGTGGGCTGATAATTACATGCTAAAGCATCAATACATCCAAAACAAGAAATGAAATCACATGATTCGTCATCTATAGAGGCAGATGCATCAAAGTTACAGGCAGAGGGGTCTGTACATCCGTAACAATCATATGTACATGTACCATCCGAGTCTGTCGCCAGGGCAGAATAATTACAGGACGCTTCATCCGTACATCCCAGAATTTCATTTATATCACAAATGCCGTCATCGTCTGAATCAGTGATACAAATGCCGTCACAGTCGTATGGGAAATTTGCGTAAAGACATGTGCCGTTGTCGTATTCTGCAATCGTATCATAGTTACATGCAATGGTGTCTGTACAGCCAAAATTGATACATGAAAGAAAATCACATGTACCGTTGTCATCTGTTGCATTCACATCATAATTACATGCTTCAATCACTGTACACCCAAAAATCTGATCACCTACATCAGCACAGAGTGTTTCTAGACACGGGAATGCTTCAATCATTATCGTGGCAGCATCCTTCCATTCAGGGAGTCCATTCGACACAGTTAAAAGTTGCCCTTCTTGCCCTATTGGTAGACTGAGCCAGTCCATTTGGTTTAAACCTCCTTCATCTTGATAAATGCCATAATACATTATATCACCTAGGGTCGATTGATTGGAAAATGACCAGGGCTGACCATACAAATCTAAAAAATAGAGCAAATCCGTAAGCTCAATATAAGCGTTTGAGTCAACATCAGGATTGTAGGGGAAAGCAGGAGATTGCGCATGCGACAATGTCGAACAGCAAAATAGCCCTCCCAATAGCAAGGAGCAGATTAAAGTTTTCATTCAAAGCACAAGATACAAAACTCACAACATAAAACAACGGCAACTAATCAACAAGATTTTAAAAGTATGTTTACAAGATGGACAATATGTATATTAGCAAAAATAAAATTGCAACTATGTCACAACACGAAGAGCCTCAACAAAACGAAATAGGTGGACCAGTCACATTCGCTTTAATAGTTTTTGCAATCGTAATCCTTGCAGTCTCGTTTCTTATTTGATCTCAATATTCAAATAAGCCCCAATAACTTACTTACTATCGGAGTCGATTAAGGTCATCTCATCAACCAAGTGACTGGCACCTGCATAGTGATCAATGATCCATAGAACATAACGGATATCAACCATGATGTTCCTGCATCGCGATTCATCAAAATGAATATCGCTCATCGTACTCTCCCAACTTCTGTCAAAATTAATGCCGACTAAATACCCGTCGCCGTTGATCACTGGACTTCCAGAATTACCCCCAGTCGTGTGATTACTTCCTGTAAAGCATACCACCAATTCACCATCTTTTCCGTATCGTCCCCAATCACCTTCCTTGAGGTCAGAGATTAAATCTGAAGGCAAATCGAAGTCAGGGTCTCCAGGCTTGTACTTTTGAAGTATCCCACGCGCTGTAGACAAAGGCTCGTAGTTCATACCGTCATGAGGAGACGACCCCTCTACTTTGCCGTAAGATAACCTCAGCGTAGAATTCGCATCTACCGGAAATAGTTGATCAGGAAAGAGTTCACGAAGACCTCTTGAATAGATGGCCGTTGCCTTTTGAATCTCGGAACTTCCAACTCTATAGCCTGGCGAAACGTCATTAAAATAATGAGCGCGCAACGCCATAATAAGCTCAAAAGCAGGGTCATTTTTAAGCTTTGAAAATGGCTTATGCTTCCCTTTCAAAAGCAACACTTCAAGATCCGCTGGATTGTCAAAAATAGATTTGTCGAAAAAAGATGACGCATATGAATCGCTTGAGGCAGACGTATGAAACGTCGACGCCATGGTTTCTGGCACCAAAGATTTCGGTGCAAGTTCTAAATAAGTCGAAACAAGCCCACCCAGAAGTTGTTCGTCAACAGAGGCGTCATAATTGCGAGCGTATTCAGCATTGAGCTCTCGCAGATCAGCAATCGTAGCCTCTAATTTCCCTGATTCAGCCAAACGATCCCAGCCTTCAATCAGGTCCGCAAACTCAAATGCATGTAACAAAACATCAGGACCGTAATACACCAATTCGATGAACAAAGCACGTGACTCTAAATAAGGAAAGTAATCAGAATTCGCAGACTGGATTTCACCGATCGCTTTGATATAATCTACTTTAGGTGAAGCTGCTCCCGAAGCTCGCGCAATAAAATCAGACTCCAGCGCCAGCTTTTTATCCAGAGCATTGAGTTCAATAAGACCTGTTGTTTGACCTTCCCACTTCTTCCAAGCATTTGATATACTGCTTTGCTTTGATGCATATGCAATGCGAAGGGCATCACTTGAGGCTCTCGCAGAGTTGATGATCGCAAGACTGACATCACGCATGGCAATACGCATTGGGTTCAGACGCTCAATGACATGCGCAACCGCATCCGACGTTAAATACTGTTCCGTACTACCTGGGAAACCGAAAATCATTGTGAAATCACCTTCTTCCACACCATCTATGGATACTGGGAAATGATGATTTGGCGTGAAGGGGATGTTTTCTGGGGCATATTCTGCAGGCGCATTTGTGGTCGAGGCATAGATTCTAAACACACTAAAATCACCTGTGTGGCGAGGCCAAAGCCAGTTATCGGTGTCTCCACCGAATTTACCTACCGCAGAAGGCGGTGCGCCAACAAGACGTACATCTAAGAAAGTGCGCTTGGTGATTAAAAAATGTTGGTTGCCGAAATCAAAAGAGACTACCCCACCAGTCAGATCCGTGCCCTCCGTAAATTCAGAGACGATGTCATTATAAAGTGATTTGCGTGCAGCTTCTAACTCCTCTCCTTCTAAGCCCGCTAATGCATCAGAGACTCTTTGTGTCACATCGTGAATTCTGTCAATAAATGTAGCCGTCAAACCTGGATTGGACAACTCTTCGGCTCTACTCATTGCCCAAAAACCATTTTTCAAATAGTCATTTTCAACAGAACTGTGATATTGAATTTGGCTATATCCACAATGATGATTCGTCAAAAGGAGCCCTTCAGAGCTTACCATCTCAGCGGTACATCCTCCTCCAAAGTGAACAACAGCGTCTTTCAAAGAACTGTGGTTGACACTGTAGATGTCCTCCGCAGAAAGACGCATGCCCATGGCTTGCATATCCCCTTCAAGCGCACTCAACAGCGTAGGAATCCACATCCCCTCCTTGGCTTTCGCGTCATTAGAAAACAATCCCATCACCCCTACGCAAAGGAGGACTAAAGCACGATTAAATATATTCATAGTAAAAAATTATTGAACCACTATTCGAGAATGCCAAACGCTGACCCCATGACCGCTGTTTACATCAATCATGTAAATCCCTGGCGCCAATCCAGAAGCATCAAATGTCATGCTTTGCATTGCAGGAAAAGTTTGAACAATCCTCCCGCTTGCATCTCTGACATCACAAACACTGCCATCGGCGACACCATTTAATGTCATTTGAGCATAATCTGTAACAGGATTTGGTGAAAAAGACCAATCTTGAGCACGCTCAAGGTTTGACGTGGACAAATCACAATTCACAACTGTAATCACAACAGCATCTGAACTCTCACAGCCAAAAGCATTTGTTACAGATAAACCGACAACAGCTGTCGTAGAAATGTTGGGTACTGTTTCTAAGACGAAAAATTGTCCATTAGAACCATCTTGCCATTCGTAGTTGTAATCCCCTACAGGTCCAAAGAAAAATTCATCGTCTCCTGAACAGAGTTCAAAGTCCTCTCCCAAACTGTATGGCGAAATTCCCACATATGGAACTTCAATGTCCATATTCTCTGAACAACCATTGTCATCTTCTACCTCTACGTTATACCAACCTGATTCTGCTACCGAAACATCCTCACCATCCCAAACAAAGCTTTCTGGCCCGGCCCAATCAATACTCATGTCTCCTGTACCACCTGTAATCTCTAGATCGATAGAACCTCCTGAACCATTTTCACATGATGACGTCACTGTAAAAGAGAGTTCAAGTTCTTCTGGATTAACAATTGTATATGAATATTCGAGAACCTCACCTGAACAATTTGAAACGAGTTCCACATTATATACGCCAGGTAACAGCCCAAAAATACTCATCCCTGACCCGGTATATCCAAAAGGACCTGTCCAAGTAGCATTCCAATCAAGCCCCCCATAATATGCATAAACTTGAATAAATCCGTCAGGGTTAAATTCTGTTTCTAATGCACAGCTAATATTGCTAACAGTTGCGTCTATTACAGGCTCTAGCTCTGAAGGCTCAACAGTAAGCTCAACTTGACCCGAAGCTCCATTCCAACCATCTATCTGCAAATAAACTTCCGTTCCCGCTTCCAAACAGGACGTATAACATGTGCTCGAATAAGGGTTCCCATCACTGCATCCAGCATCATCATTTGAGGCGATTAGAGAATATGAATTCCAATCTCCACAATCATCAAGAGTCCAAGCCGCTAATTGTGAGTCGAAATCGGTCCCTGTATTGCAAGTGTTGATCTTATAATTAACGCCCTCTTCAGTTGTGAATTTGGCCCAAATGGAAACCGACACCTCGGATTCACACCAACCTCCTGGAACGCTACAACCTAATGCGGGAGGCCCCATTTCGAAATATCCAGACGTTGCGCCTAGAGAAGACATTATTAAAGGTGTGCCGTCGGATAAAACGTCAGCTGCATCACACGGACTGTCGTGTGGTATTAATTGATTCGCGGCAACATCAATCGTGAAAGTGTTTCCAAAACCTGTACCGTCTAGAGAAGTTGTTTGTGTTCCGTTAATAAGAACAAGAAAATCCCCGCCCCCATCTCCGTATGAATCGACATAAGTCAAATCCAACTGAGAGTCTGTTGCAACACAAATTAAATCAGAAACGAACGTACCATTGTCGGCATATGTGAAGCCATCGGAGGCTCCCATACCATTTCCATCACAACCTACTCCCATGTTTCCACCACTCAGAAGCACGGGTGCCTCACCACATATTTGACCTTGAGGGACAAGCTCCCAATAAAGTTCATAGCCCCAGGCATCTGTTAGAATGACAATCTGGACTGTCGATTCATCAGGACCACATTGTGACAAAGTTGCGTTCGATACGAGTAGAGCGATAGAAATAAAAATGGCGCTAAATAATTTTTGCATGTCTGCAATATACTAAGCCAATTTCTTATCACGACCTTCGCACACATGCAAATCATTCTTTCTCCAGCAAAAACAATAGATATAAACGCCTCATGCCCTAAGGGAATGGAGAGTCTGCCCGATTTTAATGACGAAGCGACAGCGTTGATGTCTAAACTTAAAATCTTAAATCAAACAGAATTGATGGGTCTCATGAAACTATCTGAGAAGCTTTCGACTACAGTGATGGATTGGCATCAGAAATGGGCCTGTTTCAAATCAATCACTGAAGCTCAAAAAGCTGGAGCTATCCCATGTGGATTTACAATGCAGGGCGCCGCTTTTAAATTTCTCGACCTGGCTACACTGATAAAATCTGACATTAAATATGCACAGTCACACCTGTTAATATTGAGTGGATTATATGGAATGCTGAGGCCATGTGATTTAATGATGCCATATCGGTTAGAAATGGGATTAAGATTTGACGTAGATCAGAATCACAACTCACTTTATTCGTTTTGGTCGAAACATTTGAAAAAACCTCTCTCAGACAAACTCATAGAGCACAAAAGTGACATCATCCTGAATTTGGCAAGTGAAGAATACAGTAGTGTGATCAAAAGAACAGGAATCAACGCTCGGATAATCACGTGTACATTTAAAGAAGAAAGCACCAAAGGCTTCAAGTCAATAAGTACATTTGCAAAACAGGCCAGAGGAGCCATGGCGAGGTTTGCAATACAGGAAAAAGTATCCGGAGAGGCGGGTGTAAAAAAATTAATGTCATTTAACAACCTAGATTACCATTATAATTCCGAACTTTCGGAACCAAATAATATGATATTCACCCGATTTTTAAATAAATAAAATACGTACATGAAATTCACGTACTACCTTCGCGGCGCTGTAGCAATGCTCGTTTTAGTTTCAACGATGCCAAGCTGCTCAAACGCACAACCCTCACACTCAACTCAAATCATTACACAAATGGATTCTGTTTCTTATGCCCTTGGCGTTTTATTCGCAACCAACATGAAGTCCGAAGGGATGAATGACATCAGTAGCGAAGCGCTTGCCAGCGGATTTTCTGCAGTGATGAATGACAATGCAACAATGGCTCCTGAAGAAGCTGATGCTCTAGTCCGAACTGCCATGGAAGCGGTTAAAGAAAAAGCATCTCAAGCTGACCGAGCAGAAGGCGAGGCTTTTCTTGCAGAAAATGTAAAAAAAGATGGCATCAATGTCACAGAAACTGGATTACAATACCGTCATGATACTGAAGGAACAGGTGAAAAGCCAGGGCCCACAGATAAAGTAACTGTCCATTATAAAGGAACACTGCTTGATGGGACTGAGTTTGACTCAAGTTACAAACGCGGAGAGCCTATCTCCTTTCCTTTGAATGGAGTCATCCCAGGATGGACTGAGGGATTACAACTCATGAAAGTGGGTGGAAAGACGACGTTTTATATCCCCCAAGACCTCGCTTATGGCGCACGTCCAAATCCAGGCGGTCCAATTCCTCCATACGCAACACTTATTTTCGAAGTTGAACTTCTAGGTATTGAAGATGCGCCTGAACAAGGAAAGTAAGATACTGAGTAAATTACGATTAACATACTAGTTACAAAAGCTTTACGATAGCTTTTCAAAATGGCGAGAATTTTTATCTCGCCATTTTTGTAACCTAACATTCCTGCGTTGCGTAAGAGATGACACATATCATCATCATCATTATGCAATTCACTCACAAACTCACATTTACGCTTACACTCACACTAGCTGTGTGTATCACGTCAATTGGTTCCGCACAAACATCTACTTGTGCATCTACAGATGTTCACGAGGATGCGCTTAACAATTCCGTAGTGTACCAAAGAAGCTTCGCGGCGTTAGAAGATGCAATAAATAGAATGAAAGCAGACCGCAATAGATCTGTTGTATTTGATGAAGTTTATAAAGTCCCTGTCGTGGTTCACATCATGCATACTGGAAATCCTATCGGCACAAAAGAAAATATTACGGATGAACAAATTTTAAGTGGCATTAATGGTCTCAATGAGGATTTCAGAAAAATGGCTGGAACAAATGGAGATGGACTTGGCGTAGATGTCGCTGTCGAGTTTTGTCTAGCTGCCAGAACACCCGAAGGAGAACCTTCAAATGGGATCTTAAGAGTTGATGCATCATCTGTGCCGTATTATGCAGAAGAAGGAATTAAAAGTGGAAACATTGGTGTTGGCGCTGATGAAACAGAATTGAAATCGTTTTCAGCTTGGCCAAGAGAAGACTACTTAAATATTTGGGTGGTGTCAGAAATAGATGACAATGACGGAGGAGGAGGTGTTCAAGGATTTGCATACTTTCCTTTCGAAAATGTGAGAGACGGAGTGGTTATTCTATACAATGCATTTGGTACAGTCGGTAACCTCAAAGGATACACAGACCTTAACAGAGTAATTACACACGAGGTGGGACATAGCTTAGGACTGTATCATACATTCTACAACACTACGAGCACAAGTCAGTGTATGAACGAAACGAACTGCGAGACGCAAGGAGATCAGGTTTGTGACACCCCTTCAACAACGTCTAATGCATACTGCTCTGGCGCCGTCAATTGTCCGGACGCTCAGATAGAGAACTACATGGACTATACCGATGAAACTTGCCGAAATACATTTACACAAGGACAAGCAGAACGGATGAGAGCAACCCTGAATTCTGCAAGATCATCACTTTTAGAAAGTTTCGGAGGGATACCTGTTGCAGAAACTGACTTGGCTGCAATTTACTTTAAGAATCCAGCAGTATCCCAATGTCTTCCAGAAGTTGCTCCTGAACTTGAGATTTCAAATTTTGGTGTAAATACTGTTCACAGTTATGAAGTGATCATCACGCTTGATTCAAATGAACCTTTCAAAATACATTATGAGGATTCGATTTCTCCAGGAACATCAAAAGTGGTTACACTTCCTGAAATTTCAGTTCCCTATGGAACGCATACTTTAAAAGCCCAAATAACCCTCGACGGAGGCGGAGAAGATGGATGGAGTTCAAACGACATGATCACACATACATTCACTGTAGAAGAAAGTGACTACTTTACGGTTTCAGTAACCCCTGACCCTTTTGGGAACGAAACAACTTGGACATTGGTTGACTCGTTGAATAGACTCATCATGTTTGGTGGCCCTTATGAATCAGGCATCAGCACGACATACATCCAATCTGGTTGTGTTACTGTTGGATGTTACGATTTCTCAATGTTTGATGCATTTGGGGACGGAATGCAATTTGGTGGATCTTACAGTGTAACATCAGAAACTGGTGAAATATTAGCTGCTGGAGAGGATTCTTATGGCGATCATTTTGGATCAGAAGAAGTGAGTGCTGTTTGTGCGTCTTCTAATACTTTCGATGGCTGTGAAGACCTTAACAGCAATTCCATTTGCGACAATGCTGAAATCCTAGGATGTCAAGTATCCACTGCCTGTAATTTTAATGTCCTTGCCAACCTTGATAACAACAGTTGTACATACCCACAATCTGGATACGATTGTAACGGGTCATGCATACAGGACAACGACGGAGATGGCATTTGTGACGAATTTGAAATACCAGGGTGTCAAGACACGACTGCATGTGACTACAACGTTGATGCAACAGATTCTGGAGAATGTACTTATGCTGAGGTTAATTACGATTGTAGCGGAGAATGCCTACAAGATTCTGACGACGATGGCATCTGTGACGAATTGGAAATACTAGGATGTCAAGACACAACTGCATGTAACTTCAATGCTGAAGCTACAGATTCAGGTGAATGTAGTTATGCAGAACCTAATTACGATTGCGATGGAAATTCAACAACAAACGCAATAGAAATTGTAGAAAGTGAATTGTTCACCTTATATCCAAACCCCTACTCTAACGGAAACGGAAAACTATTTATACGAAGTTCATCCACTAGCGAGATCACACTTAAAATCATCGGCACCGACGGTCGATTGGTGTGGGAAGGACAAGGAACTCGATATTCAGACGGCATTCAACTATTTATAATCAGCGAATCAATAAGCCCTGGCACCTACATCGCCCATTTGGGATCTTCTAATCCATTCAGTGCAACCCCATTGATGATAAGGTGATAGGGTTCGGCTCACCACCGAAATTTAAGAGCGGTCTCTTTAATGAGATCGCTCTTTTTTTTTCTAAAGTTTTGTAGCTTACAGGCTTCAAACAATCTGAAACACCTGCCCAATGTTCCCAATAGCTAATGATGCTGTCGTCCTAGGTCTTCTTGCAGTTACCCTTGCAGGCATTTTCTACGCCGCCAGCCTTCCTCAATTTAAGAAATTCTTCACTTTTGTGCCCAGTCTTTTATTGTGCTACTTTATCCCTGCAGCATTTAATTCTTTGGGTATTGTAGATGGTGAAGCATCAAATTTGTATTTCGTAGCCTCACGGTACTTGCTCCCAGCCAGCTTGGTTTTACTGTGCCTGAGCATTGATCTTAAAGGGATTTATAATTTGGGGCCTAAAGCGTTGATCATGTTTTTCGCGGCAACTATTGGCATTGTAATAGGTGGCCCCATTGCCCTTTGGACTGTGGGGCAATTCAACCCTGAGGTGTTTGGTGGAGACTCCCCAGAAGCGATGTGGCGTGGCTTATCGACTGTTGCAGGAAGTTGGATAGGGGGCGGTGCAAACCAGGCAGCCCTTAAAGAGATTTCCGACACCATGGATCAGCAATTCTCAATTATGCTTATCGTTGATGTCTTTGTTGCAAATTTATGGATGCCCTTCCTTCTATACGGAGCTAGCCGAACTGAAGCAATCGACAAATGGCTTAAAGCAGATAGTTCAGCTGTCAATGAATTAAAAACCAAAGTAGAAGCATACTCTGCAAGCATCGCGAGAATCCCCTCCTTTACAGATCTTATGGTGGTTGTAGGAATCGCATTTGGATGTGTGGCCATCTCTCATATTGTCGCAGATACAGCAAGCGTAGGTATTCATGACTGGTTTTCAGGTATTCTTGCTACCAACCCAGGCAGCTTCGTTAAGTTCCTATCCTCGCTTGAAAAAGGCTTCTTTTGGATCGTCGTCATTGCAACCGTATTGGGTGTTGCTCTGAGCTTTACAAAAGCCAGCAAATATGAAGGCGCCGGTGCGAGTAAGATGGGGTCATTATTCCTTTACATACTCGTCGCAACAATAGGAATGAAAATGGACGTAGCTGCACTTATAGAAAACTGGTCTACCTATTCATCTGCAATCATTATAGGACTCATTTGGATGTTCGTACACATCGTCGTCCTTGTCGTTGTCGCAAGAGTTATAAAAGCGCCTTTTTTCTTTGTAGCGGTAGGGTCTCAAGCAAATGTAGGAGGTGCTGCCTCAGCACCAATAGTAGCCAGTGCGTTTTCCCCTGCCCTTGCACCGGTAGGCATTTTACTTGCGGTGCTGGGTTATGCAGTAGGAACTGTAGCAGCCATCGTATGTATGGAGTGGATGCATATTATTTCTTAGAACTTAACTTCTGTAGAAATATGAATTTCTAGAATTTAGAACCAAACAAATGACCTTTCAAAAGGCGTTTTGCTTCTAGATAATATTTGTTTTCTGCATCTAAACCTACTTCGAGAGGTATTCTTTCTATGACGGTGATTTCGTCAACGTCATCAAAAGCGTCTATTTTTTCAGGGTTGTTCGTCAAAAGATTGATCGATTTAACCTTTAAATACTTGAGAATTCCGATTGCAGGAATAAATGAGCGACCATCTTCAGGGTGACCAAGATTGACATTGGCTTCATAGGTGTTCTGCCCCGAATCCTGAAGATTATATGCCTTCAGCTTCTCAATCAAACCAATGCCTCTTCCCTCCTGCCTCAAGTAAATTAATATTCCTCCTTCTTTTTGCAGGTGCATCATCGATGACGCCAATTGGTCCCCACAATCGCATCTTGAAGATGAAAACACATCACCCGTCATACATTCACTGTGGACTCTTACAGGCACAATGTTTTCAGTACCTCTAACAAATTTATCTGATACTAAGGCCAAATGGGGCATTTCCTCCACATCAGCTTTAAATGCTAAGACTTTAAAACCTCCGTACTTGGTAGGAAGGCGAGATTCAACAAGTGGTTCCATTTTGCAAATATACCCAATGAAATTTCCACTGAGTCGTCACAAGTAAAAAGTGTTGTTAAACTTCCTAAAAGCAAACAAATCACATGCATTACTATTTTTCCCAATGCAGTAATCCAAATTTTCCCTATAAAAAAAGCGTCAATCCAATGAAGGATTGACGCTTTCAAATTTTAGAAAGACTAGGAAACTTTAGAGATTCTCACAAGCTTGACCATATGCAATTAAGAAATCAAGTAAGTCAGCAGATCCGATCTCACCGTCACCATTTGCATCAAATGGACAATCATTTGCTACACCGCAAGGCCCACATGAACCATCGTCAAAGTTTGCATAAGGAATATAGTTGTCAGCTGAAGGATCAGTACATCCAGAAAAGATACAGCTGCCATCCGAAGAAGTGTTTGCTGCATCGTAGTTATCAGCTCCAGGGTAAGTACATCCAGTTGCTAAACATGAACCATCGTCAGTTGTTGCATCTGGGTTGTAGTTATCTGCATTAGAATTTGTACATCCCGCGATACTACACGAACCATCATCAATAAGGGCAGAAGAGTCGTAGTTATCAGCAGCAGGATTGGTACATCCTGAACAAGAACTGTCATCTCCTCCACAAACACCACAAGCATCATCCTGAGCACAAGAACCATCTTCCTCTGTCGCAGCAGGATCGTAGTTACAAGATTGATTGTCTGTACATCCTGAGACCTCTAATTCATCACATACACCATCCATGTCGGCATCATTGATACATCCATCACAAGTGAAGAACTCTGCAGGATATTCACATGAACCGTCATCAAATGTAGAATCAGGATTGTAGTTACACGCAGTCACATCTTGACAGCCCGCAACACCTAATGGGAAGGTTAAAGTCATTCCAACAGCGTAGTGAGATTCTAAATCTTGGTCACGAATTTGAATGTTGACAATCGCGTCAACCTGACCCGAAGTCGTGAACTGACCAAGCAGGACCCTACCTTCTACCGGTACGCCTTGTGCGTTCGCCCCAGGAACAACGAATATAGATCCACCTATGAAGGTGTCTACAACGAAGTCTCCTCCTGAGTTAAAGTCTTCCAAAGAAGTCAAATCTGCATCGAATGCACTATTCAAACCATCATCTTCTCCAGGTTGAGCACCAATTGTAAACCAACTGTCATACTCTAAACTAGGAAATGAGCTGTAGAACAAAGGATTAACACTTCCTCCAAAGTCTGCGCCTACTGCATCATTGTAGAATCCATCTACAGCTGTTGAAGTCAACGACCACGGTTCTGTATCCGTTCCATAGGCAGCTGTTACTTCAGCTGCATCAGGCGTTAAGTTAGCATATAGACGATAAGTTGTAGCTCCTGTTCCTAGCGGGTCAGAAGATACCACCTCGTAAGAAAGACCAGTAGAAAGGCCGTCTCCCCAAGTACATGAACCGTCATCATACAAAGCTGACGCATCATAATTTTCTGCGTCAGGATTCATACAACCGCTACATGAAGAATCATCTCCGCCACAAACGCCACAAAGATCATTCGTTGAACAAGAACCGTCGTCAATGATTGCTGAAGCATCATAGTTACAAGCTGAAGCATCAGTACAACCTCCACACGTAGAGTTGTCACCCCCACAAACGCCACATTGATCATCATACGCACAACTTCCACTGTCAATGACCGCTTCAGGATCATAGTTACAAGCTGTTTCATCTGTACAACCGCCACATGTTGTGCCGTCACCGCCACAAAGTCCACAAACGTCTAACTGGTTACCTTCACAATCACAATCACCATCAGCGATTCCGCCTCCACCACATACGCCACATTCATCAAGAACGTTTCCGTCACAATCACAAGCACCATCAGCGATTCCGGATCCGCCACATACACCACACTCATCAAGAACGTTGCCGTTACAATCACAATCTCCTGATGGGATACCTGTTCCACCACAAATACCACATTCGTCATTGACAGCACAAGAGCCGTCATCAATTATTGCAGCAGAATCGTAGTTACAAGCTGAAGCGTCAGTACAACCACCACATGATGAGTTGTCACCTCCACACACGCCACAATCGTCATCCGTAGCACATGATCCATTGTCTAACTCAGCTGCTGGATCATAGTTACAAGCAGTAGGGTCTGTACAACCAACACCTACTTGAGGGAAGGTTAAAGTAAGACCTTCAGCATAAATACTTTCTTGAGCTGCGTTACGAAATTGAATATTCACAAGGGCATCTACAATACCAGAAGTTGTGAATTGACCTAACAATACTTTACCTGCAACTGGAACGCCTTGTGTGTTTGCTCCTGGAACAACAAATATTGAACCGCCGACAAATGTGTTGACAACATACGCTCCCCCACTGTTGAAATCATCCAGTGAAGTAAGGGCTGCATCAAAGGCATTGTTGAGTCCATCATCATCACCAGGTTGCGCTCCAATTGTAAACCAACTGTCAAATTCAAGATTTGGGAATGATGCAAAAAACAATGGATTTATATTTCCACCGAAATCAGATCCTACAGCATCGTTATAAAATCCGTCTACAGCTGATGACGTCAATGACCATGGTGTTGTATCTGTTCCGTAAACTGCAGTAATTTCAGTATCAGACGAAGAGAAATTAGCGTATAATCTGTATGTGTTTTGACCTGTTCCAAGTGGATCTACAGCGAATACTTCATAAGAAAGTCCTGTTAAAAGACCTCCCCCAAACGTACAAGTTCCGTCATCTTCAACAGCTAATGCATCATAGTTATCGGCAGATGGGTTAGTACAACCAGAAGCAAACGTACAAGAACCATCGTCTTCAGTAGCTGATGGATCGTAGTTTTCAGCAGTTGCGTCTGTACAGCCAGGTACAGCAACAAATGGGAACGAAATAGAAATGCCTTCACTGTTGTTTGTGTTTGCATCAACATCATCCCACTGAAGATTTACAGTAAGGTTGACAATACCATCGGTGGTGAATTGACCAATCAAAACCCTTCCATCTGTTCCTGCTTCTGCATCGGCAGACACATTTGGTATAAGGAAGTAAGATCCACCAACAAATGCATCGAGTGTGAATCCAGTTCCTGCTTCAAAAGAAGCAAAAGCGGCATCCATGCCTACTTGCTGAATGTCGCTCGTACCATTTGAATCTGATGATCCAATCGTAAACCAACTGTCAAATTCTAAAGATGGAAATGCTCCAAAAAAGGCTGGATTAATTGTGTTACCTAACGTTCCTCCAACTTCGTCTTGATAAAAAGAAGTCGTCACATCTAAGACCATTGGAGATGTTTCAAGTGCATAAACTGCGACAAGTTCATCAGTAGGCGAGTCAAATGTTGCGTATACGCGGTACACCGTTCCGTATTCGGATTCAGAATAAACCTCACTCTCGAGGGCTACAAAGTTGGCTTGGGCTAGGCCCGATGTTAATGCTGCAAGAGCAAGGAGAAGATAACGTTTCATGTGTTTGGTAATTTTAGCTATAGCTATGGTTTACTCGATTCTATTTAATATTTGGACGAACAAATAACTTAATTTGGCAGTTTATTATTCGAATGCAAGACGCAAATTAACATAAGAGGTTGCTTGACACCAATTATTAATCAATTATTCCTGTTAACACAGTTTAAATCTTCGAAAGCTTTTCGCAAACGTATCACAAAAGTCTTCTCCCCTTCTCTTAGCCAAACCCTAGGGTCATAATACTTTTTATTGGGCTTACTGCCTCCTTCAGGATTACCGATTTGGGCTTGTAAATAATCAGAGTTAGACGCGACATAATCTCTAACTCCACAAAGAAAAGCCCATTGCATGTCAGTATCAATATTCATTTTAACAACTCCGTAACCTATCGCTTCCCTTATCTCATCTATGGATGAGCCACTTCCACCATGGAAAACAAAATCAACAGGACTGTGTCCCAAACTGTTTTTCTTAGAAATATACGTTTGGCAATTTTGCAAAATCACAGGACGTAATTCTACGTTGCCCGGTGAATAAACGCCGTGTACATTTCCAAAGGCGGCGGCTACAGTAAATTGATTGCTTATTTCGGAAAGCTGATCAAAGGCAAACGACACTTCCTCCGGCTGTGTATATAGGCGTGAACTGTCAATATCTGTATTATCAACACCATCTTCCTCACCGCCTGTTACGCCCAATTCAATTTCAAGATACATCCCCATAGGAGATATTCTTGAGAGATATTCTTTGCAAGTAAGAATGTTCTCTTCCACTGGCTCTTCACTCAAGTCAATCATATGAGAGCTGTATAGAGGTCTCCCCGTTTCCTTAAAGTGCTTTTCACTTGCAGCAATAAGACCATCAATCCAAGGCAGTATCTTTCTAGAACAATGATCTGTATGAAGAATCACAGGAACACCATACGCTTTCGCAAGTGCATGAACGTGCAGCGCACCCGCCACAGAGCCCAGAACAGCTTTCTCATGGGCATCCATCTTGAGACCTTTTCCAGCATTGAAAACTGCTCCACCATTAGAAAACTGAATGATTACTGGAGAATTTAACTCTGCTGCTGTTTCTAAAACAGCGTTAATTGAGCTTGAGCCAATTACATTTACTGCTGGCAAAGCATAACCCCTTGCTTTTGCATCATCAAAAACAGCTTGTACTTCATTACCGAAAAGAACACCAGAGGGAAATCGTTGTGACATATTTATTTATTTTGAAAAAGCAAAAATACCAAGATATTTGATACAAAAAGCGGAATCACACCTAGGTTAATTACACGTCACCAACAATATTATTATTCGTGCAAATCTTTTTATTCATAATCACAATAAAAAGGGGGCGAAACAATGTTCTAATGACTTTGTCAGTCCATTTATTTTTCTAATTCCGCTGCATCCATTTGAAATTGACGCACTAATTCTTCTGGGGATTTACCTAAATGTTTCAGGGACAAAGCTGCAATTTTGGCTTCTTTGGATTCTGGATGCAAATCAATAACGCCATTATAGAATTTTTGGGCCATTTCTTTATCTCCCAGCTCTGTTTCATATAAATATGCAATTAAAAACGCACATAGGGCTCTGTTCTCATAGGTAGGATATCCGTCATGGATGTTTTGGAGCAAACGTATGGCATCATGAAATTTACCAGCGCCACGTAACAGGTCTGCCCTTCTGACTAAATACTCTGCCACAATTGAATCTGCCGGGCAGGCGTTTGCAAAATCCGCATATGCCTTCATCAGTTGACTTGCATCATGAGAATCAAGAGAAACATGATTTGCGACTTTCTTTTCAAGTGACACAACTTGTGCTTTAAGATCATTACATGTACTGAGCTTTTCAGAACCATCTTCGGCACATCCAATAAGAATAATAATAAGAACTAAAACAGAGATCCTGAACCACGTCATCTTACTTTCCCTTTTGGCAAACGCATTCTGTAATCTACGCTGATTTTACCCAAACCGATATCTCTTAATTTACCGTGCAACAACCTTCTCTTAACAGCAGTGATATGATCTGTTATAAGTATTCCATCGAGGTGATCATATTCGTGTTGAACGATACGCGCTGCAATACCAGTCAAATGTTCTTCCTTTAATTCCCAATCTTCATTGAAATATTCAACTTTAATCTCATTAGGTCTAGACACACTCTCTCGCACGCCAGGAATTGACAGACATCCCTCCTCCATTGATGAATGGTCGTTTGAAGACTCAAAAATGATGGGGTTGATCATGACTCTCTTAAAACCATCACAGATGTCCTCGTCCTCACCAAATGGTGTTCCATCTACGACAAACATCCGAATAGACTCACCTACCTGTGGAGCTGCAATACCCACTCCCTCAGCACTATACATCGTTTCCCACATGTCATTAATGAGCGATTCAAGACCTTTATAGCCTTTATCAATTTCCTGAGCCTCTGTTTTTAAAACAGGATCTCCAAAAGCAACTACTGGTTTTACCATTTTACAAATTTAGCTATGCTACCTTTGCTAAATGCCTATTTTAGATTCTATTCCTGAAGCAATTGAAATTATTCGTTCTGGAGGAGTAATTATTGTCGTTGATGATGAGGACCGAGAAAACGAAGGAGACTTCCTGACCGCTGCTCGAAATGTCACTCCTGAGATAATTAATTTCATGGCCACACACGGCAGAGGTCTTATTTGTGCACCTCTTGTGGAGAGCCGATGCGATGCATTGGACCTCGATCTGATGGTGACTTCAAATAACGCAGCGTATGAAACACCATTTACAGTTTCTGTTGACCTGATCGGTGATGGATGTACAACTGGCATTTCTGCAAGTGACAGATCAAAAACAATTAAAGCACTCATTGACCCAGCTACAAAACCTGATGTGCTCGGGAAGCCTGGTCATATTTTTCCTCTCAGAGCAAAAGCTGGAGGCGTTCTAAGACGAAATGGACATACTGAAGCCGCTATAGACTTTGCGAGACTGGCAGGATTTGAACCCGCAGGTGTTATTGTTGAAATACTCAATGATAACGGAACGATGGCACGCCTTCCAGAGCTTAGAAAATTGGCAGACAAACACAACATGAAACTTGTGTCTATTGCAGACCTAATATCTTATAGATTAGAACACGAAACACTTATAGAAAGAACAGCCGAAGTTAGATTAAACACTGAGTTTGGTCCTTTTACCGCAATCTCATACAAACAGCTCACGGACGATGTTGAACACTTGGCGCTCATTAAAGGGTCATGGGAGACACAAGATGCTGTACCCGTCAGAGTGCATGCATCAAGTATGATTGGTGATGTGTTTCACGTCTCCGATTTGGGTAAGGGTCCACAACTACATGCCGCAATGTCAAAAATCGAAGAAACAGGATATGGCGCAATCGTCTTCATCAACAAACTTCATCAAGGAGGAGGTTTTGCAGAAGAATTGTTGGCTTATGCAAAATACAGTAGCAAACAAAAAAAGTCTGGAGTTTTCCACCCCTTTGACTCAAAAGACTATGGCATAGGTGCACAAATAGTGAGAGACTTAGGAATTAGAAACATTAATTTACTTTCTGATTCACCTAAAAAATCTGGAGACATCGGTTACGGACTTCAAATAATTAGCCACACTTCATTGGCCAAATAATTATTTGTAATCATTGAAGCAGCAAAAAGCCCACCTAAAAGGCGGGCTTTTTTTTATCAATTCAGAAACGGAGTCTAGGACTCTGTTGTTTCCTCTGGTGCCTTTGAATCTGATGGCGCCTTAGTATCCTTATTAAATTTACCATACTTCTGACGGAACTTATCTATTCGTCCAGCAGTATCAACAAATTGTGCCTTTCCTGTATAAAAAGGATGTGACTTCGAACTTACCTCCACTTTAATAAGGGGGTATTCATTTCCATCTTCCCACTTAATAGTTTCTTTTGTATTCGCAGTAGAGCGGCTCAGAAAAGCAAACTCATTACTCATATCTTTAAAAACAACTGTACGATAACCTTCTGGGTGGATTCCTTTTTTCATCTCTCAAAATTGGACGGCGAATATACGCATAATGTGTGTATAACACGTGGTTTTATGACCCGAATTTCATAAAAAATAGTTTTTTCATAAAAAAACAAATTAATAACGTGAAAACAAATGCATTAACATACCTTTGACATGAATTTAAGTGAGTTTAGCATTGCGCTAAACATCAAGTGATAATTTGGTTAAGTTGGTCCCGCATTGAAACGTCAGTGCGGGATTTTCTTTGCCAAACAATTTGTTTTTACACTTTTCTTAATAAATGTGTTCATAAATTTTATAGTTAATTCCTTGGTATACCTATAAAACATCGAATTTAGCCAAGCACATTAAGTATGTTTTTCAAAATAAGCACAATATCAATTTCAATCTACCTTGCATATTTGTTGGGGATGACAAACGAACCTGGATTTGTTCACGAGGTCAGTTCATCAAAAACAATATGCCACGGTATTGAGACGCCATATTCTGTGAGAATACAATCTGAAGAGATCAATGGACTCGTACAGTTAGAATTTAATATCCCCAAAGGTCTTAACATGCTAGTGGTGAATAGTCAAAACAGCAAGGTTTCATATCACACAAACTCTTTGTCTTTACTTTGGGACAATTTGGAGGAGGAGGAAATTAATGTTGAACTTGTGTTTACCTCCAATTTAGATTTTGAGCAAGGTGAAATTGCCCCTACCCTATCATATCTCAAAAATGGTGATCGCATCGATGCCGAACTTGACAAAACAACAATAAGCGATGTCTCTGTAACAACTTATTTGGACCAGTCTGCTCAACAAGACACGAACCAAACGTCAGGGGTGTCTTGTTTGAGGCAACTCACTGATGAAGGTGATGGTGTTACGCGAATCGACCTTGTGATTGATGGTGAAGGTTTTGATGGATTCCTTAAAATAACCGAAGAAACCCCAAACAACTGTATTGTTGAAATTATTGACTCGGAACTTTCCCTGTCTCAAATAGAAAATGGAATCTTGAATTTCATATGGTTTGATGCAAAATCCCCCTTACCTATTACTGTGACATATAAATTGTTGGGGTGTTCGCACAAATCAACACACAATATAAAAGGTAAAATTGACTATGCATTTGGAAACTCAAGCTTTTCACATGATATTACCCACTACATTACTGACTTTCAGAATAATGAGGTGATGTTGGATTTGGATCAAATCACAGGTAACATTTCGACTGAAAAAGTGAACAATACTCGTCTAAATAACGCTTTAATTCCTGACAAAGGAGTTTCATATAGAGTACAGTTGATGGCAGGACACACTGACGTAAGTGAATCTTGGATAACCCATAGGTACAATTTTAACCGCATGCCAGACACAGAAATGCACGAAGGATGGGTCAAGTACACCACAGGGTCATATGATGATTATCAGTTAGCTCGTAATGAGCGAGAAAGCATAAATAAAGTTCACCCTTTTCCAGAGCCATTCGTTACTGCCTATTACTTAGGAGAGCGAATTACTGTTGGAGAAGCATTGATTATTTCACAACAAGATTGGATTCAATAATGGCTACGATTCACACAGACTGGAAGTCCGCAATAAAGGGATACGAAGATTACTTGGCTTTAGAGAGAGGACTGAGTGAGAACTCTATCTTGGCATATATGCGTGACATTAAACAATTTGCCAAAATCATTGAAAAGGTTGATGGAGTTACCAATCCCGCGAAGATCAACCTGTCAAATGTGGAACACTATCTCGCAGATCTCTACGACAATGGAATCGCAAGGAATAGCCAGGCTAGAAAATTGAGTGGTGTGAGAAGTTTCTGTAAGTTTTTAAGCATTGAAGGCGTGATAGACACGAATCCCATTGAACTTATTGAAGGGCCACGACCACAGCGAAAACTACCTGATGTACTTACTGTAAATGAGATTGACCGAATCATCGCGTCCGTAGATATGAGTCGCAGAGAGGGAGTTCGAAATAAGGCAATGCTCGAAGTACTTTACAGTTGTGGACTTCGCGTGAGTGAACTTATAAGTCTACAAATGTCGCGGGTGGATCTCATAGACGGCGTGGTCAAGGTTATCGGAAAAGGGAACAAAGAAAGAATTATTCCAATAGGTCGACAAGCATGTGATTCTATTGATGATTACCTCTCTCATTATCGTTCTGCGATTATACCATTGCAAGGTCATGAGGACACTATGTTTCTAGGTAGGCAAGGAAGAAAAATGACGCGTCAAATGGCGTTTACCATGCTCAAGCGTAGCGTAATCGCTGCAGGCATTCGCAAAAACGTGAGCCCACACACATTCCGCCACAGTTTTGCAACACATCTTATTGAAGCTGGAGCCGACCTTAGAGCTGTTCAGGAAATGCTTGGGCACGCTCAAATTACGACGACTGAGATATACACGCACCTCGACAAAAAATACCTTGAGAATCAAGTGGTTTCCTATCATCCACGCTCATTAGAGGCTGCCAATCAGATAACGAAAAAGTCTGAGAATAACACTTACAACTATTGAGCTCAAACTCTTGAGTGCACAACTGACTAAGTCCAATATGTATTTGAAGACTTAGGTACTTTTGATATATCCCATTGATGAATGGCTTGAGACAGCATGTTTTTAGGTGAATCAATACCAACCTCCGACTGCCCTAAGAATTTAAGTGCATCATAAATTTGATTCGGTGCGTTCTGTATTTGGATAGGAAAAGCTTTCGTTGACTTGCTTAGTTTATCTTCCATAATATTATATGCCAGAGGTATATGTGCATATAAAGGAGACTTAAAACTTAATGCATCTTGCAGCAGCAAGTGCCTGGGGGTAGAATCCATCAAATCTGCGCCTCGCACAATATTCGTGATACCTTGTTCCGCATCATCAATGACGACAGCCAGATGATAGGCAAAATATCCATCTGCTCTTCTTAGTATAAAATCTCCCAAAGCGGATTTCAGCATGTTTTGACTCCCTTGAACCAAGTCATCATACGTCACATTTTCAATGAAACTTTTTGACACCTGAAATCGGATTGACTTCTCTTCTTTGTAATGTGAAATGCCATTTCTACAGGTTCCGGGATAGAAATCCAGCCCACCAACAGTTGCGAGATCCTTTCTAGAGCAGGCACATTCAAAGGTCATGCCCAGGCCCTTAAGTTTATGGAGCGCAGAATTATAAAGGTGATGCCTTTTGCTTTGGTACTGAACAACATTGTCCCAAACCAAACCAAAGCCTTCTAAAGTTCTTAGAATATCATCTGCACATCCCTCCACCTCACGTGGAGGATCAAGATTCTCAATTCTGAGAAGCCAAGTTCCGTGATTTGATTTTGCATCACAAAAACTCGCAACAGCTGCGATTAGAGAACCGAAATGAAGATGTCCTGAGGGTGAAGGCGCAAAACGGCCAATATATGGTCGGCCATCCAAAACCTATCCACGGGTTAATTTACGATACTTAATACGCTTAGGGCCATTGTCGCCCAGTCGTTTTTTCTTGTTTTCCTCGTAATCCGAATACGCTCCTTCGAACCAGTACGCATTCGAATTCCCTTCAAATGCAAGAATATGAGTACAGATTCTGTCGAGGAAGTATCGATCGTGGGAAATAACGACTGCGCAACCAGCAAATGAAAGTATTCCTTCTTCTAACGCACGTAAAGTGTTCACGTCGATGTCATTTGTAGGCTCATCGAGGAGAAGCACATTCGCTTCTGTTTTAAGTGTCATCGCCAGATGAAGCCGATTACGCTCTCCTCCAGAAAGCACTTTACATTTCTTTTGTTGGTCGGGACCATTAAAGTTAAACCGACTTACATACGCACGTGAGTTGACTAACTGGCCCCCAATTTCGATGTGCTCATTTTTACCAGATACAACTTCCCAAACAGTTGCTTCAGGATCTATATCTGTGTGGGTTTGGTCTACATATCCGATTTCAACCGTATCGCCTAGGGATAGCGAGCCCTGATCAGGCTTCTCCTCCCCCATGATCATCTTGAAGAGTGTGGTTTTTCCCGCACCGTTAGGTCCGATAATCCCCACGATTCCAGCAGGTGGAAGTTCAAAGGACAGATTGTCAATCAGCAACTTCTCACCATATGACTTCTGCAAATCCTTAACTTCCAGAACCTTATTACCGAGTCGAGGGCCATTGGGAATGGGGATTTGAAGGCGAGTGTCTTTCTCTTTTGAACCTTCAGATAGCATAATATCGTAGTTAGTGATACGTGCTTTGTTTTTCGCACGACGACCTTTCGGGCTCGTACGTATCCACTCAAGTTCTTTGTCAAGCTCTTTTTTACGCTTGCTCTCATGTTTTTCCTCTTGAGATAGACGTTTTGTTTTTTGTTCTAGCCAATTCTGATAATTGCCCTTGTAAGGAATTCCTTCTCCTCTGTCCAATTCAAGAATCCATCCAGCGACGTTGTCAAGGAAATATCTATCGTGTGTGACACATAGAACTGTACCTACATATTGCTCAAGATGCTGCTCTAGCCAATCTATAGATTCGGCATCTAAGTGGTTTGTAGGCTCATCGAGAAGCAATACATCAGGCTTCTTTAAAAGAAGTCGACATAACGCAACACGGCGTCGTTCTCCACCAGACAATTCAGAAATAAGCTGATCGTCAGGTGGACAGCGAAGTGCGTCCATCGCGATATTCAATTTCGTATCTAGTTCCCAAGCATCCAAGGCATCAATTCTATCTTGAACCAATGCCTGACGATTAATAAGTGCCTCCATCTTCTCTGGAGAATTGAGTATCTCCTCATCCATAAACTTGGCGTTTATCTCTTCGAATTCAGCCAAAGTATCCACAATTTCCTGCGTGCCTTCTTCGACTATTTGGCGTACTGTCTTTGACTCATCCAAATCTGGCTCTTGTGGGAGATATCCTACTGTATAGCCCGGTGACCAAACAATATCTCCTCTATACGACTCGTCCAAACCAGCAATTAATTTCATTACTGTTGATTTTCCAGAGCCGTTCACACCGATGATTCCAATCTTCGCGCCATAATAAAAGGACAGGTATACATCCTTCAGTATTTGCTTTCCAGTAGGTGTTTCTTTGTTCACCTTTTCCATTGAAAAGATTACTTTCTTATCGTCAGACATGTTTTGAGTTTGATTCGGGTAATTCTAAATACAAGGCACAAAGATAATTCACAACCCCCCGCCAACTAACCCTTTTTAAAGCTGGTTATTACGAGTAACAGAATAACCGATTGCAAAAGAATGAGAAAGTAATGGAGTACGATTATCTGCTCATTCGGAACTGTTATTCCCAAGCCCATATCAAGTACTTTATAGAACAGAAAAGAGGCCCCAAGCCCCACCAAGTATCCAATCTGCTTTAACATGTCAATTTTACTTAGCAATTCTTTTCTGTGCGTCACGAGCGTTTCAGCCCTGACCAAATATCCTCCAAAAATAAAGGTGAGTTGATATCCACAATAAATCAGCAAGGCTGACATAAGACTGACCCCTAGAACCAAGAACAAGATCACAGTCAGAAGCATAACAACTTCGACGAACAAAGAAATTTGGTAAAAGCTTTTAATATTTAGGAGCTTCTCGTAAAACTTTGCAATAACTATCATCGCGACAGCCAAAGCCATCCCACCTATGGAATATATTTCAGGATCCAACGGCTCATAGATTTTAAATAAAATCCCAATTGACACTCCTGTAAATGAAGAATTAAGGAGTTTATAAATCAGGAAGTTTTTTTCAACTAATTGCATTGATCGTCATTTTTTCAGAAAGGTCGTGACCACAAAGGTACTCGCGAAGGGACATCCTTGATTATCTTGGCACCATGGCAGAAAAAAATGATCTGGAACGCAATAAAAACGAGGACCGAATGCGGCTTCTTGTTTCAGGTTTAGAAAGAAAACTTGATCTTGTAAAGAAAGGTGGAGGTGCAAAACGCATCAAGAAAGAACACGCCAAAGGCAAAATGACAGCCAGAGAGAGACTCTCTGTTTTGTTTGATCCAGAGTGCAAGCGATTTGAATTGGGTGCGCTCGTGGGAGATGGAATGTATGAGGAATATGGGGGGTGTCCGTCAGGTGGAGTTGTTGTAGAAGTCGGTCGAATCCATGGCAGGCTTTGTATCGCCGTTGCAAATGACGCAACGATTAAAGCTGGTGCTTGGTTCCCTATCACTGCAAAGAAAAATCTGAGAGCGCAAGAAATCGCGCTTGAGAACAAACTGCCCATCATCTACCTCGTGGATAGCGCAGGCGTATTTCTACCGCTTCAAGATGAGATCTTCCCAGACAAAGAACACTTTGGAAGGATGTTTCGAAATAACGCCAAATTATCGAGCGAGGGCGTACCACAAATAGCAGCAGTGATGGGTTCGTGTGTTGCAGGAGGGGCATATCTCCCAATTATGAGTGATGAATCACTTATTGTAGAAGGAACAGGATCGATTTTTTTGGCAGGGAGTTATTTGGTCAGAGCAGCGATCGGAGAAAATGTGGACAACGAAACCCTTGGAGGTGCGCGTACACAAACAGAAATAAGTGGCGTCATCGATTACCCATGTAAGGACGATGAAGATGCGTTGAAAACCATACGAGACTTAGCTTCACATTGGGGAAAAACAACGAATGCTGCTAATTTCACGAGAACAAATTCAGTCAAACCATCTGGACATTCTATTTCTTCAATTCTTCCTGAAGAACGAAACAAACCCTATGAATCTCACGATTTAATTGACGCTTTGGTTGATGAGGGATCTTTTACTGAATATAAAAAGACATTTGGAAAAACACTCATATGTGGATACGCTCGCGTGGATGGCTGGAGTGTAGGCATTGTGTGTAATCAGCGCATGACCGTCAAGTCAAAAAAAGAAGGGCTGCAGTTTGGGGGAGTGATTTATTCTGACAGCGCAGATAAAGCAGCACGATTTGTTATGACGTGTAACCAAAAAAACATTCCACTTGTGTTTCTACAAGACGTGACTGGATTTATGGTGGGGTCACGGTCGGAACACGGAGGAATCATCAAAGACGGCGCAAAACTTGTGAATGCCGTCGCGAACAGCGTGGTTCCTAAATTTACGATTATTGTAGGAAACAGTTACGGTGCAGGCAATTATGCCATGTGCGGAAAAGCATACGACCCTCGGCTTATTGTCGCTTGGCCTTCAGCACGAATAGCCGTGATGGGTGGAGAACAAGCTGCAAAAGTTCTACAGCAAATTGAAATCGCGAGGCTTACAAAAGCTGGAGAGCCCATCGATGAAGAAAAACAGAATGAACTTCTCAACAAGATAGAAGCCCGTTATGAAGCACAAACGCAACCAGAATATGCTGCGTCTCGTTTGTGGGTAGACGCCATTATAGACCCAGAAGACACACGGTCATGGATCAGTATGGGCGTAGAAGTTGCGAACGAATCTCCATCTGAAAAGCCATTTCGCACAGGAGTCATGCAGACTTGATTTGATTAATTAATCCAAAATGAATAGACGATTTATTCTCGTTATTACAGCACTACTATGTGCAACCCCGTTCACATTATCTGCGCAGAAGGAAAGTAAAAAAACAAGGCAGGCGACCGCAAACATTGTGGCATCTAATCCTTCTCCTTATTTAATTTATACTTCAGAGGGAGAATTGACCTCTTTTCAAAACATTGTAGATGCTGCATTAAAAGCTGATGTTGTTTTATTTGGAGAGTTACACGACAATCCCATGATACATTGGCTACAGCTTCTTTTAACTGAGTCTCTAGATGTTGAAGGAAAAGAACTGGTTTTAGGTGCTGAAATGTTTGAAACTGACGATCAACTGCCATTGAATGAATATTTGAATGGGGTGATCAACCTAAGCAAGCTGGAAGGTAACACAAGAGTTTGGCCAAATTTTAAAACAGATTACCTACCCCTTGTTGATTATGCAAAAAACAATCAATGTCGATTCATTGCTACAAATGTCCCCAGGAGATACGCATCCTTTGTCTACTACCATGGACTTGACACTTTAGAATCTTTGTCTGACGACGCAAAAAAACTCCTCCCCCCCTTGCCTATTCTATATGACGGGACAGTGGGCTGCTATGTTGAAATGCTAGAAATGTCTGGTGGTCATGGTGGTGAAAACCTCCCTAAATCTCAAGCACTCAAAGATGCTTGCATGGCTCATAACATCAGTCTAAACTTACCTGAAAACGGAGTTTTCATTCACTATAACGGTGCTTTCCATTCTCAAAACAAAGATGGTATCGCTTGGTACTTAAGACAAACGAAACCTGAATTAAAGGTTTTGACGATTGACGCTACAGAACAAGAAGACATGAGCATCTTTGATGAAGAACGTTTGGGTGTTGCTGACTTTATAATTGCAACTCCTACAAACCTTACGAAAACACATTAACCAATACGAATATTATAACCAACATGAGATTCACCTTTCCCACTCTAATTATTGTGAGCACTATCTCAGCTTTTTTATACAGCTGCGCCACTCAAGGTGAAAGCTCACAAAACACAACCAATGAAATCACTGAGTCATATTACGGATCTGTAATTGAGACTTCAGGAGCGATTGATGCCTCCACAATACGTGAAAAACTTAGTGAGGAAAGTCAGGTCAGTGTCAAGATGGAGGGCACTGTTGTTGCTACATGTGGGAAGAAAGGATGCTGGATGGATGTTGCATCAGGCAAAGACACTGTATTTGTGAAATTTTTAGACTACGAATTCTTTGTGCCTACTGAGGGTGTAGAGGGGTATCACACTGTTGTCGAAGGCGTTGCATTTTACGACACCACAACAGTAGCTGCACTGCGTCATTTTGCAGAAGATGCCGGTAAATCCGAAGAAGAAATTCTAGCAATCACTGAGCCTGAATACCGGTTACAATTTACCGCAACAGGTGTCATGATGGAAGCGGCTAAATAATATGAGAGTCGGGATCTTTTTCATGGGTTTGGCGGGAATCTTTCTGCTATTTTCTTGTTCGAACAATCAAGAAGGATCCGGAGATTCCGACAAGAGGGTCGTGTCAATACCAAACCCTCCTAGCCCGCTGGCCCAAATCATGCGCGACATGGACTCACGACTCGAAGAGATAAAGTTGGCGTCTAAAAAAAGCAAACATTGGCCTCAGCTGAAATATGAGTTCCCTCTTATATCTGATCAGGAAGCAACTGAAGAACGTATGCTTACAGAAGAAGTTTTTGCACACGCCTTGGCGTTCAAGGCTACAACATCCGAATACAACAAAAACCCTTCAAAGCAAGGGTTTAAAGCTATTGTTCAAGGATGTTTGAACTGTCACAACATAAGCTGTCCTGGACCAATTGTTAGAATCGAGAAACACATCACCCTAGACGAGGTCTATTGATTGCGTTCAAGATAAATTAACGCCTCCAACATAGGTTTGTAGAGTGCATGAACCTCACTCTTTTCTTTACAGTCGAGGGCATTACGTAAAGTAAGTATTGCCTCTAATAGGGTTTGCTCATCTTCCACGAGTTGACATTGCTCGATGAGCGTGAGCCCCTCAATTGCTGACCTATAGTCACCCGAAGTTGCACATCTGACGATGACATCTACACTTTCTGAGGGAACAAATCCTGCACTCCACATAAAGCCAAGGACATCGGCATGAATGTCTTTTCTTTCATGATTTTTGAGAGTCTCTAAAAACACACCTTCAGCTGCACTCAGCTTCACACTGGACAACAACCCTCTCATTTCTTCCTTTAACGCATCGTCTTTACGCAAACTGAACGCCTCTAAAAGCGGCTCTATCCAGGCAATAGTTCCACTGTCATTCGCTCTTTTTAAAGCTGACTTAACCTTCTTTTCATCTTTCGACATTAGATCTTTCATTTGGCAAAGGTATCTGGTAATTTCCAACACTCCACTAATTCTGCGATCATCATCGCAGTTGCACCCCAAACCAATTTTGTATCTAATAAAAAGCCAGGCACCTTACTTCCTTTAATAGCGTAGGATTTCCATGTCTCCGAGTCTGAAACATATGACATCTTACATCCAAGCACATTTGAAACTTCTCTCTCATCAGGTGACCAAACAGGACATTTAGCCAGCCATGCAACATAGGGCCTCACGTAGAAATTACTTGGCGGTATATATAAAGGAGTAAGAGCGCCTAATACATTCTCCCTGTGAACCGCTATGCCTAATTCTTCACGACATTCTCTGAGTGCCGTATCGATGTAATCTGCGTCGTTAACTTCCATTTCTCCCCCTGGCATGCCCACCTGTTTTGAGTGCACACCATCGTATTCTGACCGCTCTATCAAAACGCCTTCGATGTCTCCTTCAGACGTTGGATACATTAACCATAAAACGGCCGCCTTTCGAGCAGATTCTATGTCCGACATCTTGAAAGATGTAGGACGATAAGGTGGCGCCGCTTTTAACTGGGCAACCAAGCCCGGCAATGGGCTAGCTAGCCTATTGCTTAAGGCTATTACTTGTTCAGGAACATTCTCGTGAGAGAAGTTGAAAATTTCTTTATCCAGATTCACGCCTGCAAGGTCGCTCGGTTTTACCTTCGTCCAATGCAAGTTCCTCTCATAGATGAAATTAATGGATTCCCACCTGTCACAGAAAGTCGCAAGGATGGGATTCTCGCTGTGGGGGGAGAACTAAGTGCCACATTGTTATTGTCAGCATACGAAAAAGGCATCTTCCCGTGGTATAATCCAGGAGAAATGATCATGTGGTGGTCTCCCGAAGTGCGCGGAGTGATCCATCTAGATGGATTAAAAATGCACAAAAGCATGCGGAACGAACTCAACAAGAAGCGTTACAAAGTCACTTACGACACTTGTTTTGAAAAGGTCATCCGAGCATGTGCTCAAGATCCAAGAGGGGCGGAAAACGCTGATGAGGTGGGAACATGGATCGGAGAGGATATGATCGAAGCATATACTGGCCTTCACAAGCTAGGAATGGCCCACTCCGTTGAAGTTTGGCTTGAGGGTGAACTCGCGGGTGGATTATATGGGGTTTCCATAGGGAGAATGTTCTTCGGTGAGAGCATGTTTTCAAAGTCAACAAATGCATCAAAAGTGGGTCTGTTTCATTTGGCCGAAAAACTTAAGAATTGGGGGTTTGGCCCGATTGATTGCCAAATGATGAACAGTCACATAGAGACACTTGGTGCAGTCCCCATGAGCAGAGAAGAATTCGGCGGAATCTTAAATAAGTATCTTAGGTCAGGGGAAACCATAAAAGGTTCTTGGACAGAGTAAAAAATGCAACGAATAACATCATATTTCGTACTTCGAAGACGCTTGGCCAAGTCATGGCTTAAACTCATTGGATGGCGCTTTAGAGGTCAGGACCACCCCAGCCGGTGGAATCTCATTATGCTTGTGAGTCCAGCACAGGGTCAGATTTTAAAAATGCAACATCGTTGGATGACATTTTTAACATCAAACCCATCGAAGTGGGTCGAATTAGAGAATTTTGAAGAAATCGCACAAATACTGAACAGAAAGCAAACTGTACTCATAAGATGGGATGACAATGTCAATAAGGAGGCACTCTATGAAGTGTTTTTACATGCACGAAATAACAAAATTAGAATCTCAGCATGTGCGTGGGACACAACTCACAAAGCCATTAAGTTTCATTCTCAATTCAGACCCTCTCCGTATCCTGAGCGGGATTTTAGATACATTTCCCGGTTTTTTGTGTATTTCAAGAACATTTGAATTAACATGTTATGAACAATAAGTTCAGTTTCGTTAACAAGCCGTTAATATCTGGCCCCTTTATGATGTGATATATCTTGTCACTACTGCTAAATTGCCCTCGTAACCTCAAACCTCAAAACCAGACTTAACATGAAGATGGACAAGTATGACCTAATGATATTAGATATCATCCAATCTCACAAAATGGACAACCAAAGTCACATTAGATTGAGCGTCTTAGAACGTAATTTCTGGAAATGCATTGAGGCCGATACCGATCTCCACGTAGGACAAGCGAGAATTGGAGAACGAATTACCAACTTATACTTAGATGGTCTGATCCAAAACAAAGACGGTTACACACTTACTAAGAAAGGAAGAGAGCAGCTTTCTTTCGCTCCCTGGAAACAAGAAGGCGCGTTAATTTAAAAAACGTTTTACAGATTAATAATAAAGGGGGCTCCATATGGGCCCCCTTTATTATTGGTCAAAATGTATGAGAAATCCTTACTTCGCCGCAGGTTTCTTCGGCTTTTTAGGCTTCTCTGTTTTCTTTTCAGAATCCTCCTCCGATTCATACGACTCTTCAAGTATTTCTAAACCAGGATACTTTTCCTTCCAAAATTCAAGTTTACTGTGGTCTCTTACCGTAATTACTGTACGCCTATCAAGTCTTACGGTGATATTAGGTTTTAATTGTTTTTCTCTCTTTTTACGTGCCATTCTATCGTTAATAAATTTTCGCCTTAGGTATAATGCGAATGAACACCAAATAAGTTCAATAACATTGTTTTTTTGTAATAATTACTAAGATGTTATAGTTAATTGGTAAATATCTGATGTTTTTGATGAATTTATCGCAACAAACTCACGATCCCTCTTAATTCTTCAGCATCGACATCGTAGCCCTGAACTTTCATAACCCATTGATAAACGCCATCTGGGGCGAAATAATCACCGCCATTAATATTACCCATCCAAGATTCCTCAAAAGAATTCGTTGAATAAACCACATCGCCCCATCTGTTATAGATCACAAGCTCAAATGATTCGATCTGTCTTCCTGTGATTTCAAAAGCGTCATTTAAGCCATCGTTATTTGGCGTAAAAGCATTCGGGATATAAATAATCACTGAACCGTAAAGGTGAACCGTCGCAACATCAAAACAACCATTATTTGTCGTTACTGTTACAGCTGCATCATATTCATCCAACCCATCATAGTTGTGCGTCACCTCTCTTTGATAGCCAAATGAGCCATCCCCAAAATCCCATATGAAATTGAAGGCACCTAGGAAAGGCTCGTCGGGATTTGTAATCACATCGAAATCATACGTGTCATCACCTTGATCGTAGCGAACAATCGTCGCCTCTACCGTTTCAACATCGACCCGCATTGATGCATTGACGTTGTATTCACAATTGTCGACGACCATCACGTCATATGTGGTTCCTACTGTTGGAGATATCGTATGTGCCAATTCACTGTCTATAAAATCCTCCCAAAGTATTTGATAGGGTGGCTGACCTCCTTCAATGTCCAATTCCATAATGGTTTGTGCCCCATTGCAAAGCAGCGTGTCGTTAGAAATAGATATTTCAAGTGGATCATAAGGAACTTCAAAAAGCGTTTGAAGATAAAGATCCCTATCACACCCATCATGAATGTAAATTTCCATTAAGTGATTTGTGAGAGACGTATGATCAATGCACTGATCAGAGCCAAAGTCGACACCATTAATAGACCAGTTATAAGTGACAGGCGGATATTCTAAGCCTGGAATCTGTATCAAGTCTACACACACTGTTTCAAACTCATCACAAGCTACTGTAACAACCTCCGGAGTTAACGCTTCTAAGGGAGGCGTGTCGTAAATGAAGATGCTAATTAAACTCTCAGTGGTTCCACTTATAATGTTCAACTTCAACTCTTCGGTGCCTTCATCAATGAAATCTTGAGGCACAGTAAAGGACAGGGAAATATCATACTCACCTATGGGTATTATAGCCAATGAAGGCAATCCCTCGATGTCCTCAAGGAAAGAAGCTTCGGATGTGGGGTCTTCTGTGATTTGGAACTCAAAAGGGTAGACTGAAGGCACCAAGCAAGGACGACTGATCGTCATCGTAGAGACGCCGCAATCTTCCCAAGCACAATAAATGACAACATCATCTAAAGGGTCGGGATCGCAATCTGGTGATGCCGTTGCTTCATATTCTGTAGGAATTGGCGAACCGAAACTGCCTTCCTCAAGTATCACAATTGATTCTAACCAATCGTCACTCCCATCTGCAATCGCAAGTTTAATATGGTACGTAAGGCCACAACTCACTGGGTGTGATGCCGTGAACATCTCAGTATATCCATTGATACAGGGTGGATCAACTGCACCTGGATTGTCAATATAATATTCAGGATTTGTCACATCATTTACGGAACTAATCGTCACGGGAAGAGGTGGGTCTGAATCCGGAACCTGAGCAATATTTATCGCACCATCGGGAAATCCCGCAGGCGAAGCATATGGTCCTGTAATTCCAGGACCTGAAAGAAAAAAAGCGAAAATATCATTATATTGAGAATTGACCCAGCCCAAATATTCGTCTGACCCAAAAACATAATTGAATGACACGAAATCTCCTGAAGGTTGGAAATCAAATTCTAAAATGCAGACGTCATTGACAGATTGGACGCTGAAGGTCTGCCCAATGAGCGGAGGTACCGAATTTGCGACGGTTAGCAAATCCGCATCTCCTGCCCCACCACATCCACCACAACCCGCAGCGCCATCACATGTTGCAGGGTTAGTCGCCAAATCAGTACTCATAATAATGCCATTTTCAATGGAGATACCTTCACCATCCGTCAAATAGCCAATTTGTTCTAAAGATCCTGTAAACTGAACATTTGTAGCTGTAACACCCTCTCCTAAGAGTACATTATTAACATACTGAGTAGGCGTCATCCCTTGTGATACATCCATTTGTGCCTGCATAAATGACAGGCTCAAAAGCAAAATCAAAGTAGATACAAATTTGAGAGACGAAATCATTGAAATGCTCGTTAGTTTATCATTGTAATATGCTGAAAGATAAGTTATTTCTTAAACAATCAAATTCATTAAGTTTGCCAAATGCAGAAAGTTATTTTTTTTTCTGATTCTAAATGTGTGAATATCTATCCATTAAACCTTGGAAGATGTGAGTCTTCATTACATTTTGGAGGCAGGGCCGTCGCAGCACAATGGAGAGATCTTCTGGCTGGAATACATGCTGATTTTGAAATAAATTCACGTCTTATGCCCACGAAAGCGGCTGCACGAATTATAAGAGACATGGAACCCGGCGACACTTGGGGAAACGAAGAGGATGTATATGCATTTAGGAAAGGAGAGAAAAAAAGGCATATAAAGCCTGAAGTAGAACCCAATTCAGAGCTTCTTTTTACACATTCTGCCGCAGATTATTTTGAGATGTGTGGGACAGGAATTGCCGAGGATTTAAAAAACATGACGCTCACTTGGAGTGCAAGAACACTTTCGGAAGACGAACGCGAGGCATGGGCGCTCATGGGCGTTATTGTGCACGGAGAGCTTGAGAAAATTCATTTGGCTCCTGGGGCCGTCCTAAGAAGTTGCAATATTAATACGGAAGAAGGAGATGTTGTTTTGGGAGCCAACGCAGAGGTCATGGAGGGGGCAAATATCAGGGGACCATTTGTCTTGGGAGAAAACAGCCAATTAAGAATGGGCAGTAACGTATACGGTCCTACTTCTATTGGAAAGCACTGTAAGGTGGGAGGAGAATTAAGTAACGTTGTGATACACGATTACGCTAACAAAGCACATGGCGGATTTATAGGGAACAGTGTGATCGGGTCTTGGTGTAACCTCGGTGCAGAAACATCCGCGAGCAATCTGAAAAATACATATGGAGAAATAAAAATGTATCAGGCTGAAACAAAGAAACACATCAAGAGCGGCAAGACATTCTGCGGTCTATTAATGGGAGACCATAGCAAAACAGGAATTCATACAGCTTTTGACACGGCCACCGTTGTCGGTGCATTTTGTAACATCTTCGGTGCAAGCACACCGCCGAAGCATATCCCATCATTTTCTTGGGGAGGATCCGAAGGACTTGCTGAACATCGTCTTGAGCAAGCTATAACTACAGCACGCAAGGTTCTTTCTAGAAGAGGGATAGAACTTACCCCGACAAAAGAATCAGAAATAGTGCAGCTTTTCTCATCAACTGAAGGCGATAGAAAATAAATTAATGACCACTGGAAAATAAATGTGACAAAAAATGCCTGACACGCTGTCAGACATACGCAATGGCACGCACCTTGCGTTAGAAAGTGTCCATACACACTACATGATAGATTTCGACTCCCCTTTCCACTTGTTTGCTGAATCGCAAGAAAGTGAATTTATACCTCTCATCACTGAAGAGGATGAAAAAGCAATGCATAAGCAAGATGTTCCAGACAACATCCCTTTGTTATCTCTTCGCAACACTGTCCTTTTTCCAGGAGTCGTCATACCGATTACAGTAGGTCGAGACCGATCAATCAATTTAATTAAGGAGGCAAATAAACACAAAACCACCATCGGGGTAGTGTCACAGAAAGACGGTGACACTGAAGACCCTTCAGGTGATGATTTAAATAGAGTGGGTACAGTCGCTAGAATCATTAAAATGCTGCGAATGCCCGATGGCACAAATACTGTCATCCTCCAAGGTCAGAGACGGTTTTCATGGGATAAAATAATTCAAGAAACCCCCTATCTCAAAGCGAGTGTCACAGCATTTGGGGGTGGTGAAGACTTGCCAAACAACAAATCAACGCAAGCGCTTATAGAAAGCTTGAAAGAGCTTGCGATCGAAATTATTGAAATGAGCCCCACCATTCCTTCTGAAGCAGCTGGGGCGATTAAAAACATAGAGAGACTGAGTTTCCTCGTGAATTTTATAGGTTCCAACATGAATGCTTCAGTGAAAGCAAAACAAGAACTTTTAGAAATTGAAGGGCTTGAAGAAAGGGCGAACAAAGTGCTACAAATGCTCAACAAAGAGAAGCAAATTCTTGAACTTAAAAATGACATTCAAAGCAAGGTTCGTGACGATTTAGACCAACAGCAAAAAGAATATTTCTTGAATCAACAAATGAAAAAGATTCAAGAGGAATTAGGTGCAAACCCTCTGAAAGAAGAAATCGAAGAAAGAAAAGCCAGAGCAAAGAAGAAAAAATGGCCAGAGGAGGCAGCCTCTCTTTTTGAGAAGGAAATTCAGAAGCTTGAAAGGATGAACCCGCAAGCCGCAGAGTACAGTATGCAATCAAATTACATCGAGCTTCTCCTCGACCTGCCTTGGGATGAACGATCGAAAGACAATTTTGACTTAAAAAATGCGATCAAAGTTCTCGACAGCGATCATTATGGTCTTCAAGAAGTCAAAGAACGTATCGTTGAACATCTTGCCGTCCTTAAAATTAAAGGTGATTTAAAAGCGCCTATTATTTGTTTATATGGACCTCCAGGAGTTGGAAAGACATCATTGGGCAAAAGTGTTGCAGAAGCATTGGGACGCAAGTATGTCAGGATGAGCTTGGGAGGCTTGAGAGACGAAGCGGAAATTCGTGGCCATCGAAAAACATATATAGGTGCCATGCCAGGGCGAATTTTACAAAACCTTAAAAAGGCTGGAACATCTAATCCACTGTTTGTACTTGATGAGATTGACAAACTGGCCAAGGACAGTCATGGAGACCCTTCTTCAGCCATGCTCGAGGTCCTCGATCCTGAACAAAACAGCACTTTTCATGACAATTACCTAGATATAGATTACGACTTAAGTAGAGTCATGTTTATTGCGACATGCAATGATCTTTCTACTATACACCCCGCATTAAGAGACAGAATGGAAATCATAGAGGTTTCAGGTTACACCATTCAAGAAAAAGTTCAAATTGCGAAGCGACACTTGTTACCAAAAGTCATCAAGGATACAGGACTTACAAAAACAAAAATTCAGATTCCTATTTCTACGATAGAGAAGGTTGTCGAATTATACACCAACGAATCAGGTGTCAGAGGGCTCGATAAGAGAGTCGCAAAAATCGTTCGAAATAGAGCGAAAGAGATTGCGATGGAGGAGCCATATAAAGCAGAAATTAAACCCACCGATCTTATAGATATCCTAGGTCGCCCCAGAGAAAAGGACAAATATCAAAACAACGATGTTGCAGGGGTCGTTACAGGGCTAGCCTGGACACCCACGGGTGGTGACATCTTGTTTATTGAAACCTCACTCACACCTGGAAAGGGAAAGCTAACCCTCACCGGAAACTTAGGTGAGGTGATGAAAGAAAGTGCAATCATTGCGCTGGAATACCTGAAGGTGCATTCGGTGGATTTTGGGCTCACGCCTGAACGTTTTGAGAAATGGAATGTCCACGTACACGTTCCGCAGGGTGCAATTAAAAAAGACGGACCAAGTGCTGGAATTACGATGCTCACCGCATTGGCTTCAGCATTCACCCAAAGGAAGGTGAGGAAATACCTAGCCATGAGTGGTGAGATCACATTGCGCGGACAAGTGCTACCTGTGGGCGGCATTAAAGAAAAGATTCTCGCAGCCAAACGGGCTGGAATAAAGGAGATTATTCTGTGTGAAAGAAACAGACAGGACATTGAGGATATCGATTCAAGATACTTGCGAGGAATGAAGTTCACATACGCTACGAAAATGAATGAAGTGGTCATGAGAGCACTCCTATCTTCAACCGTTGAATCCCCAATAGACTTTAACAGAATAAATAGCTAATGTACTTCAAATCAATATTTATACTGTCTTTATCTCTACTTATAGTTAATACAAGTAGTGGGCAAGGAAATGTTTGGGGCGCTATGCCTTTGGACATATCTATTGACGCAAGGAGCTCTGGATTAAGTGGCAAACTCGCTGCAAATATGAATCCCGACGGAGGGGCTGCAGCATACAATCCGGCATTCGTTGACAGCACATCTCTAGGCGTTGTCAATGTATCATACCTGAACTATTTCGCAGGAATACAAATGGGATCGGTTCATGGTGTGATTAAAAATCGTGGCAACCACACCCTTCATGTGGGGGCGCGCTTTTCTTCTTTCGGGAAATTTGAGGGATATGATTCATCGGGATGGCCAACAGGAGATTTTTCAGGAGGCGATTATTTTTTGCAATCAGGAATGACATGGAAACTAGATTCTGTTTGGACTGCTGGAATAACCGGATGGGGAGGGTTTAGAAATCTAGATAGAGAAAATGCTGGAGTATTGGGTATAGATGCTGGAATAATGAGGGTTTGGCCTGACAAATTATTCGCTGCAGGAATATTGATTTCAGGCATAGGCAGACAGTTTGCAGGAACAGGGAGCCAACCCGTTGGATGGATGCCCTACAACATTCAATTTGGCATGACAAAAGGGTTTGAAAATGCGCCATTCAAACTATACCTACAAGCAGAACACCTTGAAGAATGGGCGTTGGCGCCAGAAGGCACCTATGATGATGACACAGACCCTTTGACAGGAGAAATAATCCCAAACACGACATGGGAATTTGGGGATCAACTTGGCCGACATTTGAGAGCTGGAGTTGAAATAAGTTTGGGAAGTGGACTCGGTGCTCAAATTGGATATGATTACAGAAGGCGTACTGAAATGGTTGCCGCAGGGAGAAGCGGAACAAATGGACTTTCCATAGGCGTGACTATGAAACTCGGTGATTTTGACATCGGAATTGCAAGAAATACATATCACTTTGCAGGTTCGTCCACGCATTTATCAGTAGCGTTAATACTTCCTCGCTCTTAGGTAGAGTAGATTAGATTCACATGACTATCTTCGTCACATGGCAAAGCAACGAATTACCATAGCAATAGATGGACACTCATCTGCAGGCAAAAGCACTATGGCAAAAGCGCTTGCTAAGGAGCTGAATTACTTCTATATAGATACTGGAGCGATGTATCGGGGGGTCACTTTATTTGCCATGAAGGAACGATACGTCATGAATGGCTGTATTGATGAAAGCGGCCTGGAGGAAGCTTTAGATCGTCTTTTTCTCACATTTAGATTTAATCCGAGCACTGAATGTTCAGAAATGCACCTTGGAGGAACGAATATTGAGAAGGAAATCCGAACCATGGAAGTGGCAAAAAACGTGAGCCTTGTGGCAAAAATACCCGCAGTAAGAAAGAAACTTGTGGCTTTGCAAAGAAGATTGGCCGAAGGAGACAGTGTGGTGATGGATGGCAGAGATATTGGAACGGTTGTGCTTCCAAATGCAGAACTTAAATTCTTCATGACCGCAGACCCAGAAGTCAGAGCATGGAGACGACTTAGAGAGTTACAGGAAAATGGAAAAGAGGTCACCTTTGATGAGGTTTTAGAAAACGTTCTAGAGAGAGACCGCATCGATTCAGAAAGGGCTGTTGCACCTCTAAAACAAGCCGATGATGCAGTCGTCATTGACAACAGTAACCTCACGATGGAGGAGCAGTATCAATTCATGCTTAATCTGGCAAAAAAGAGAATGGAACACTAAGGATGTCATATCAGATTTTCCAAAAACTCCTTACGTTACTCGCTTTTTCAACAGCATTAATTAGTTGTGCGCAATCCACATCCTATGTGGAAGAGTCTCGGAAGCTTACACCGGACTTCTTATCTGCAGATTCTGTCTGGGTAGACAGTGTTCTTGCGGATTTGAGTATGGAAGAACAAATCGCACAACTTCTTATGGTCCCTATTTACGCAAGACCTGACACAAATGGATGGTCAGAGGCAGAACACTGGGCAAGAGATTTAGGAATAGGGGGCGTGATTTGCATGCAAGGGGGACCGGAATTTCAAAGAATTAGACTGGAACGTCTTCAGAAAGAATCAAACGTGCCCCTTATGGTCGCTTCTGACGCTGAATGGGGATTAGGCATGCGTCTGGATTCGACAAGAAGCTTCCCAAGATCCTTAACCCTCGCTGCAACTCGAAACCCTCAACTCGTCAGGCGTTTTGGGCAGACAGTAGGATTGTCCTTAAAGAAAACTGGCATTCATGTGAATTTCGCGCCCGTCGTAGATGTGAATTCAAACGCGCTTAATCCCGTGATTGGCAGTCGAAGTTTTGGAGAAAATGTAGAATTAGTAGGAGAGTTGGGATTGGCTTATGCACAAGGATTGCAGGATGTAAATGTCCTTGCGACTGCAAAACACTTTCCAGGACATGGCGACAGTGATTCAGACTCCCACAAAACCCTACCTACAATATCTGGAGACAAACACAGATTAGATTCTGTAGAACTTGCGCCATTCAGAGTATTAATTGACGGAGGTATCGGCGCAATGATGATTGCACATCTCGATGTCCCTGCTTTAGACAGCACTGCATCTCAGCCCTCTACCCTATCCCCTACGATTGTGGACACCCTGCTCAGGCAGAAAATGGGATTTGAAGGACTTGCGTTTACAGATGCATTGTCAATGAAGGGATTCGTGGATTTTGCGGGTGACAGACCACGCGCAAGGGATGCCCTACTTGCAGGCAACGATATTTTGCTTTTCCCAGGAGACCCTGTTCAAGTCATTCAGGAGATTTCAAATGCAATAAAAGAAGGAACACTAGATTCAGCACTGGTTACAGAAAAATGTAAAAGGGTATTGCTCGCCAAAGCTTGGACTAAGGCAAGTACACCAATCCCATCAAAAGGAACAGCATGGGAGCCCAACGATGCTGAACAGGTTCACAGAAAAATCTTAGAGGAGTCAATGACCCTGCTGGCCAACCGAAGCAATACACTTCCTTGGCTTGCCCCTGAAGGAAAAATAACACTCATCAACATCTCAGACAAAGCCGTCTCGGGAAAAGCCTACAAAGATCATCTCCAAATAACACTGGGTAAATCACACCAGATTTCTTCATTTAGCATTGGAAAAGACGCATCAAGTTGGGGCCGGAACGATGTGATATACGCGTGTCTTGAGGCTGACCTTGTCATTGTAAATTTCTTAGAATCGAACAACCGACAATCTCAGAATTATGGCATCTCTCCAACAGCTGTAAAAGAATGTTCTCAGAAGATCCGTTTGGCCAAACAAGACACTACAAACCAAACCAAATGGGTTGTCAACGTATTTGCCAATCCGTATTGCCTTAACGAAGACTGGGCATCTATAAGCGAAGACGCAGACGGTTTAATAATGGCATATCAGGATGATTACAGAACACAAGAGACAGCAGCAGACGTCTTGTCTGGTGTAACCTCAGCAAACGGATTACTTCCTGTCACCCCTCCAGGGTCCGTATATCGAGAAGGAGATGGTTTGGGACTTCAATGTGCTCGTGGCACAAGATTGGGTTGGGATTCATGGTCATGTGATGGCAACTGGGAACCTGCTTATAAAATTGACTCTATCGTAAGCGAGGCAATCATGGCTTCGGCTATGCCAGGCTGCAGAGTGGTCGTTGCCCACAAGGGACGCGTCATGCACGATGGTGTTTATGGAACAAAAGATGGGCAGACGAAAGTTGAAGAAGGGACGATCTATGACCTTGCGTCCATCACAAAAATAGCAGCCACATCTCTGTGTTTAATGGCGGGAGAGGAAACAGGATGGTTTGACCTTGAGGAACCACTTTCTCATGCGCTTAAGGAATTAGACACCCTTGAATTGGGAACAAGAACCTATCAAGAGATTCTATCACATCAGGCCGGGCTGCATCCCTGGATTCCCTTTCATCTTGAGACATTACGTGATTCATTAGACCTGTTGAGTGACACGCCACTTTGTGATGAAAACATTTGCGTGAATCCTGGGCTATACATATGCAGTCAATATGTGGACACCATGTATCAGCGCATTAAGAACAAAGAGGTGAGAGATGCAGGCCACTACAGATACAGCGATTTGGGCTATTATCTCATACACAAAAGACTGAATCAAAAATACCGGTGTGATGATGCGATCGATTCGCTGTCTAACAAGTGGTTCTATGAGCCGATGGGACTATCTAGCATGGGATTTAAGCCTTCAGAACGGTCAGAATTACAACTTGGTGATATCGCGCCAACTGAAATTGATACGATTTTCAGAAAACGAACAGTGCATGGTTATGTGCACGATCCGGGGGCAGCATTGCTTGGCGGTGTAAGTGGCCATGCGGGTGTATTTAGCGACGCACATGATTTAACACGTTTGGGACAAATGCTTCTCAATGGTGGCGCTTTGCTCGGACATGACTTCTTCAGTCACGATGGAAATACGGTCAAAAAATGGACTTCTAGGGCTTACCCTGACACCAAAAATAGAAGGGGGATTGCGTTTGATAAGCCTGCAATGGAACATGATCAAGGACCGACGTGCAATCTGTCTAGTGCGTCAAGCTTTGGTCATTCAGGTTTTACAGGAACACTGATTTGGGTCGATCCTAGATACGACTTGGTGTATGTGTTTTTAAGCAATAGGACATTCCCACACGCAGAGAATAGAAAGCTCATTACAATGGATGTCAGAACAGAAATCCAAAGGGTCGTTATGGAACATTTAAACGCCGTAGCACGATGAAAATAGGAATGGTTTGCTATCCCACTTTCGGAGGGAGCGGTGTCGTCGCTACTGAATTAGGGAAAGCGCTTGCGGCAAAAGGACATGAAGTACATTTCATTACCTACAACACACCTGTACGCCTCGGAAATTTTAAAACAAATATTTTCTATCACGAAGTCCGCGTTTCAGATTATCCTTTATTCGACTACCCGCCTTATGAACTCGTTCTGGCCAGCAAGATGGTAGAAGTCGCACGTGATCACGCGCTCGATCTACTTCATGTACATTACGCCATTCCACATGCAAGTGCAGCCATCACAGCAAAAAAAATCTTGGCTGAAGAAGGGCTTAAAATGCCGATCATCACGACGCTCCACGGCACTGACATCACGCTTCTGGGAAGAGACCCATCATTTGAGCCTGTCATTTCTTACGCGATTAACTCGAGTGATGCAGTCACCGCTGTGTCGAATGATTTGAAAAATGACACATTTAAGTTGTTCGGCGTAAACAGAGACATCGAGGTAATCCCCAACTTCTACTGCCCTTCTCATTACCAAATCTCCCCCAACGAAGAATTCAGAAAACAAGTGGCTCCAGAAGGGCAACCGATCATCACACATATCTCAAATTTCAGACCCGTCAAACGCATTCTCGATGTCATTAAAATCTTTTCATTTATTTCCAAGGAATTAGATGTTCGTCTTTTACTGGTAGGAGATGGACCGGAACGCAATGCTGCTGAACAACTCTGTAAAGAGCTTGGTATTGAGGAGAAAGTCACTGTTTTAGGAAAGGTAAAAAATCCGATAGAGCCGTTGCTTGTCAGCGACTTGTTCTTATTACCATCCGAAACTGAGAGTTTCGGATTGGTTGCCCTTGAAGCCATGGCAGCTGGTGTGCCTGTCATCTCTTCGAACAGAGGTGGGTTGCCCGAAGTGAACCGTCATGGTGTATCCGGGACGATGAGAGAATTGGGAGACATAGAGGGCATGGGAAAGGATGGTGTGAAAATTTTAAGTAATCAGGATCTCTTGGCGACATTTAAAAAATCAGCGTTGGCGCGTGCGGAGGAATTCAGAATTGATCTGGTCTTGCCCAAATATTTGGCTTTATATAAGAGAATAATTGAGTGATGGCTTCTAAGAAGAAAACACGGTCGATTGGAAAAAGAATCTCAATCGCTGATCACGGCGATGCGACGACCATTGTGATTGACACCACGATTACAGATACGCAACGCATGTCGCTCGAAACGTGGCTTGGTGGGTGGACCGGATTGGGCGTCTTGTTGATGTATGGCGCGGCTACATTTGAAGGAGACGAACGCTTGTTTTACTTGGGATGTTTGGTGTTTTGGACATTTTTCTGGGTGCGCATTGCAAAAGTTGTCGCCTGGAGAAGAATCGGCAAGGAAATCATTCGAATCGACAAAAACCGGGTCATCATCAAAAATGCGTTCGGCACCCGAGGACGCGACCAATTGTATGACTTGCAGAAAATATCTGACTTGACCTTTTATAAAAGAGACTCGACCTCCTTTATGCAGCAGCTTGACAACAGCTTCTGGATCATCGGTGGAGACACCGTTTATTTCACTTACAACGGAAAAACCCAAGTCTTGGGCAAGCAACTTCCGTCGCAAGACGCCAAACAACTCTCTCAGGTCTTAAACAAGATTATTTACTTTTATAAAGCGTAGACCGAAGGGGACTTTTAAT